>Ga0326727_10000617_pt1 | contig 143145 bp, 127 predicted proteins | sample MB2enrmetagenome_FD_207643 | JGI IMG/M metagenome (GOLD analysis project Ga0326727, IMG submission 207643) | Lab enriched peat soil microbial communities from McLean, Ithaca, NY, United States - MB29MY | ecosystem: Environmental > Terrestrial > Soil > Wetlands > Peat | place: USA: New York... | reverse complement strand
CTCGTTGCTGCTCTTCGTCCCGTTGCCACCACCGTGGCGTCCGAGAAGAAGGTCGCGTAAGAATCACCACGAGCCGCCGCCACTACGCGAAGTTCAACAGGGGACGGGGCGTTCCCCCGATTGGCTGGTGACGCTGGTGCTCACGCGTCCTCCGATCTGGCGCGTGCGCATGGTCGGAATGCTGTTCGACGCGGACAAGTGCTTCCTCATCCCGCAGGCGCTCGATGGTATCAAGTCCATCGTTGCGATGCACCGTGCGCACCCGGCGGCGAAGGTGCTCATCATCGGCCACGAGGGGGGCGACGAGGTGACGGGCGGGCTCGACATCGCGCTCGCGCGAGCGAGAATGCTCGCTGCGTACCTCACGAGCAAGCCGGACGACTGGATGCCGTGGTTCGACGCGGACAAGTCGCAGCGGCAGCGGTGGGGCGCGCGCGAGGTGCAGCTGATGCTGTCGGCGCTGCCCGGTCCGAAAAGGGCGCCGTACTACGACGGGTCGGCGCCGGGCGTCATGGACGACAAGACGACGGACGCCATCAAGGCTTTCCAGCTTGGCAACGGGCTGCCCGTCGACGGCAAGCCGGGACCAGCCACGCGCAAGGCGTTGGTAACGAAGTACATGGGGCTTGAGGACACGTCGCTGGCGGCAGACGTTACGCCGGTCGCGCACGGCTGCACGGGGCACGAGGACGACACTCTGACCGACGACGGACTGCAGCCGGACGATCGGCGCATGGAAGTGCTGTTCTTTGACGTCGACATGAAGCCGCCGCCGTCAGGGGATACGTCGGACGGCGGCGCCCCGGAGTACCCTGCGTGGCGAGCGCGGCTCGTGCAGACGGTGGACTTCGAGAACCACGGGATCCACGTGCAGATCGTGGACATGACGAATCAACCCATGCCTCTGGCGACGGTGCATCTTGACGGCCCGGCGCCCCAGGACACGACGGCCGACGAGCACGGGTTCGTGTCGTTCTGGGGGCTCGTGGCAGGGGAGTACAAGGTGCACGGGACCTCGCGCACCGGGATCGCGCTGCCCGAGGTGACGCTCACCTATCCAACGGCGAAGACGACTCTGGGGGCGCGCGTGCTGACCTCGCAAGGCAAGGCGGACCCGCCGCCACCGAGTGGAAGCGCCGAACCTTCCGGTGACAGCTCGGCTGCGACCGCAGCCCAGGGGGCGACATGACCACAAGCAACCCGTCCCAGGGCGGGCCGCCGCAGCGGGGCGCGGACGACGACATTCCCCCCTCTTCGCAGCAACCCGCCGCGGACGCCGCCGCCGCACCCCCGCCTGCGCCCGCAGCCGACCCGCCGCCGGATTCTTCCGCCTCCACGCCTGCGCCCGATCCGTCGACCGCTCCCGACGGCGCGCCCGCGCCCGCCGACCCGACGCCAGCAACCAGCAACGATCCGCAGCCGTCCCCGACGGCAGCCGACTCGACGAAGGGCGACAGCGACGACTGCGCCCAGATCCCAACCGCCGCCCACGCCGTGCTGCAGGCAGACATCAAGCTCCAGGTCCGCATCCCTCGCACGGTGGATCAGGCGAAGCAGATGCCTCACAAGCTCACACTGACGAGCGACGACGGCAGCTTCTCGCAGACCCTGCCGATCTCCGTCGCCGAGGCCGGCGACATCGACGGCACGTCGATGGTCACGTTCACGGGTCTGGCCGAGAACCACACCTACGGGCTGCAGATCGACAACGGGGATGCGAACTACGCCGTATTCGCGAACCAGGCCTACGAGCAAATTGGAGAGGACAACGACAAGGGCTCGTCCGACACGCCGCCGGCCGACGCCTCGGACGGCAGCAGTGGCAGTGGCGACACCGGCAACGCCACGGCCACGTGACCGCAGGAGCGTGGAAGGACCCTCGCGAATGTTTCTTCTTGCACAGTTGACGAAGGTAAGCGGAATCCGGACCGCCGTGTTGATGCCGAACTACCAGCCCGGTGTGGACGCCTTCTTCCGGTCGACCGTCGCGACGTACAACACCCCGGTAGATGTTCCAAGCCACGCTGCCGCGGGTTCCGTGATCGCTGCGCCGACCTTCATGATGGGCAAGGGCTACACGACGCCGTTCGACCAGAGGGCGTTCAAGACGCAGGATCCGCAAAAGACTTGGATGAAGGAGCTGGCCGCAGGCGTCGGCCTGGCGAACGCGCTCGGACCGCTGCAGGAAGGCCGCGGTACGCCGGACCAGGTCCGGACGCTGACCCAGGCGATCATCAACGCGCAGACCTCGAGCATGACGCTCACAAACAAGGACTCCAACGTCTGGCGACCGGTCGACGTCCGCAAGCTCATGCACGAGCACGCGCTCGGTTTCGACTGCGCCGGATACGTGCAGCAGGCCTACCTGCTCGCGACTGGCCGCACCAGAGACCAGCTGGGTTGGGACACCTTGGACAACGAGGGACTCTTCAACCTTTCAGGCAACGGCTTCAGGAAGTTCAGCAAGATGGCGGATCTTCGCCCCGGCGACATCATCGTTTTCAACACGACCATCAAGGATCAACCTGGTCACCGCACCATCGTCTTCGACCAGCGCGAGGCCAACGCGAGTGACAAGAGTACGCTGGTTGCGGCACCCGGTGGGCAGGCCTTCGCCGACGCCGGTCCCGTCCGCGTGCTCGAGATGGACTCCTCGTACGGGTCGGGCGGCTACTACTATCTCGGAGGCGTGCAGCGCCAAACCTGGATGTTCAACGGGCAGAAATGGGCCCGCTTGATCCTTCAGCGGCAGGAAGATCCCGAGGGAGAGCAGAAGGGCGCGGACCCGGACTCGCCCATCCCAGAACCGCCTCCGCCGACTATAAGCATAAAGGACGGCCTCTACGGGCCGGACGACGCGGTCGAGGGCTTCTATCGGTTCAAGGCGGACTGATGCCGCCGGCCGTTTCGGCTGCCGCCCGTACCGGGCTGGTATGCGTCTCCCTCGGCGCCGTCGCGTGCTCCCGTTGCACGTCGGGTCCACCCGACACTCTCGCGCCTCCCATCGATCCCGTGGAGGCGATCGTCTGCGCGGCGCGACCAGAGTGCCGGCTTGAGAGCAAACTCGAGGAGAATCCGACTGCCGATGGGACCAGGGAAGCAGTCGTTCTCGTTTCCCTCGGCAAGGCCGGCCCCCACCCGGGGCCCCTATGGATCGTGAACTGGCGCGACGTGCCGCAGCAACGGGGGGACTCTGCGTGCTTCCCCTGGGAGCTATGGCTCACGCGATCGAAAGGCGCCTCCGTCGAGCGTGGCCAGCTCTTGATCTCGGATTGCACGAGTGACATTCACGGGCGGGCGCCGCGCGTGGTCGACCTCGGAGGGGGACGGATCCGCTACGCCCCGGAGCCGTCCTCGGATGGGTACAGTATCGACGTCGCCCTCGACCCACCGTCGCTTCAGCGCGAAACGCTCGTCTACCCAGGACGAGAGCTTACGTTGGACTGGGAGTCGTTCCGCGGGCAAGCTTGCTATCGGGGGACCTGCACGCCCGCGCTGCCGGAAGTGAACCTGGGCCACGACGGCGTTTTCGCGCGCGGTGGTTGGAAGAGCACCGCTCTCGGCGACTGCTCGATGCTCGTCGACGGGACTACGGGCGGCATGTCGCATGGAGTCGTATTGGACGGCAAGGCGACTGCCGCGTTTCGCCTCCTCCTCTCCGACGAGACGCTCTACGTGGAGGTGACCGACGACCACTTCGTCACCGAGGGGGCCGTCGTCGACACGCTCGACCTCGGCCGGTGGCGCCGCGAAGCGAAGCCGGACGAGCGAGCGCGGCACGAGCGCTTGCGGATGGACGGGCAGCTGAGTGATTGGCGCGGCAAGGTGATCACCGTGGACATGTCCGCCACGCCGACAAGCCGCCGGTTCGCGCTGCCGGCGACCGCCCAGTGGATCCTGGATGAGGAATGGGAGGCAACCTACGAGGATACGGACGATGGCCGCACGCTGGCGGCGAGGCTGTCGACAGGACCTCACGAGATGCCGCCGCCGGTGTTCACCGCGCCCGGCATGTGCGCGGTGGAAGGGGGAGCGCTCCGGCCGGTTCGCATCCGGCCGCTCGATTCTGGCACGGCCCTGGCACCATGAATCCCAGGTGCCGGTAGTGGGGTGCGGGCGCTGAGGTTCTGAACGCGGTGACCTACAAGAACCGAAGGCGGCGTCTGCTGTCGAGACGCGACAGCCCGCTAAGGACCACGATTGCCGCCGTCGCGTTCCTGCTCTGCTGTGAAAGGACGCTCACATTGACCACTGCGCCCCATGAACTGTACGCCGAGCCCAAGGACTACAACCCGAGGATCATACTCGACACCGCGACGCTCCAATTCGATCGGGTCGGCGGCGCCGCTCGCTGGATCGTAGCCAGCATTGCGCCTGCCCCGGGCATGGGTGAGGCGTGCGTGCTCAGAACGGTCACTCAAGGACGCCAAGGCGTCGATCGAGTGACGGGCCAGGAGGTCCGGCCGGAGCTCGGGTTCCGCGAGGTTGGCGCATGGGTCCTCCGCACCGGCCTGGAGGGGGATGTCGGTCGGGATTACGGCACCTACGACTGGAACGAGCCGTTCGGCTCACCATTGCGCGTGACCCGCGTCGACCTCTACGACATCTTCTCGGACATGAATCGGGGGCGGCGAGAGGGTGCGGGCGGCGGGACTATCGTGTGCCGGTATGATCCGGCCGAAGAAGGCCGTAAGCCGTTCAGCCACGTTCACCTCATCCCACCGTTGTGGCACGAGACCGTCTCGGTCGCATTCGAGGCCTGGCGGCGGGGGGAGCCCCCGTTTTCGTCGACCGCGTCTCACGACGCCCTTTTGCCCCTGCTCTCCGCCGGGAGCCCACTAACGGCCGTTGCCGCGTTTCGTCGACTTCTGGAGGAAGGAGCGAGCCAGGACGAGTTGGAGCAAGCCATGCTTGGAGCTCAGGGATACCTCCGTGCCGTGTTCGCGTACCTCGCGCTGCGCCACGCCGACGAAGGGACATCGGCTGTCGGCTTGTTCGAGGCCGTGATCGCGCGCGTCGACGAGGTACAGGGGCTGCGGTCGCTCGTTGCGGCGATGGGTACCGTCCGCTTCTTCTCAAGCGAACGATCCGTGCTGCGCGACGTCGCCACGCGCCTTCGAGCCGTCGCGAAGGCACGGCTCGAGCTGCTCCAACGGAGGGGCGAGACGGCCCCGGCGCTGGGGTCGATCTTCGCGAACGCCGAACGCACCGCAAAGGCCGTTCCCTGGGCACGTCAGAAACACCCTGAGTCAGTGGTGGTTCACTGCCCTCATTGCGGGGCGCCGCAGGAGGGCGCGCTCGATTTCACGTGTCGGTACTGCAAGAAGTCGATGGGCGCACGACGGGCCACGTGAGCACCGTCTCGACGACGTTCCGCGTATCGACAAGGAGGTTTCTAATCTCATGACTCCCGTGCACCAGATCCTCGCTCAGTGGCAGCAACAGGTGGGGCAGATAACCAGCCGTTTCCAGCAGACCCTCGAGGAGGCGAGCGCGGGGTGTAGGCAGCTCGTCGATCGCAACCCAACCGACATCGCGCCCCTGCGCAACGTTTTCGGCGCCATCGATGCGCACCGCAAGGAGGTCGAGCACGCGCTATCCGACGCGTGGAGGCAGACCGAGGACGGGCTCGAGGCGGCCGGCGACGGCCGGGCCAACGTTGCGCACGATGAGGGCGAACGCCAGTACCGCTACGCGGCGATGTGGCTCGAGGAGCAGTGGATGCGCTTCGAAGGCCACTGGAACATCGAGCAGGTCCAGGCGATGTGGCCGCATGCGCAGGCCGCGCTCCAACGGCCAGCTCCGTGCGCCCGGTGCGGGCAACCCATGCAGCTTGCGACTCGGGCGCAAGCGCAGACGGTGGCGTGCCCCGCATGTCGCGCGCAGAACCAGGTGGCGGCCGACCCGGTCTGCGCGATCTATTTCGGCATGGCTGACTCCGTCGCGCTGGGGCAGACCGTGGACAGGTGGCTGGCCAAGCGACGTCACGAGCTCTCGTGGGAGGACCAACGGGTGGCAACGCACCAGCGCACCGGCCAATGGCCCGAGGAGCCGGTCGAGTCTCTGAAGCAGCTCGAGCGCCTCGAGCTCGACTACCAGCAGGCGCTTGTATCGACACGGAGCCAGATGGATCCATGTTCGCCCGAACAGCAGCGCAGCTTCGTCGAGGGGCGGATGCGTCCATTCTATGATCGAATGAACCGCAACGCCGTTTGGCGGAGAGCCCACGGGATGCCGCCGCTCGACGTGGCGGCCACGGAGGGCGCCGTCGATTGGGGTCCGCTGCGCCCAGAGGCGATCGACGACTTCTACTTTCACCAGATGCTGCTCGAGTGGCTGCAGGGCGACGACGCGCTGTACGCCAAGGCGCTCGCCCGGCTGGGCTACCGCGACGCGACGCACTGGAAGATCGTCGAGCGGACGTTTTTGGAGCACTGGGGCGACGACGAGATCGGAAGCGACCACTTCCAGGAAGCCGCTAGCCGCGCAGTGGCGCGTGCCATGAACGAGCGCGGCGCGCTGATGGCTCAGGCGAACTCCCATCTGCTCAACCCCATCGAGGGCGTCTCGATCGAGACGGTTGCTGGCCTGATGGCCCGCGTGGGCAGCACGCCCGAGGACGGCTTCGTCAAGCTTCTCGCCGGGCAGGGGCTCGGCCTGGAGACGTGGGCGCGCGTCAGCAAGGCCTGGATGGCGCGGATGTCGTCCGATACGACCGGGACGATCGCGACCGCTTACTCGAAGGCGTTCACGGGTGCAGGGCAGGGCCAGTTCGGCGAGGCCGGGAAGGCAGTCGCTGCGGCGACGGGGGCAGGGGGTATGGCGACGGATGCGCTGGGAGGAGAGGCCCCCGTTTCCTTTGAAAGGTACGCGGAGATCTCGGGCGCGATGGCGGCGTGGGCGAAGCAAGGCAAAGACATCAGCGCCGGACTGCATGCGTGCTTCCGCATCACCGCGCAGGACTTCTCGACCATCTCCGTCTACTGGTCGGCGAAGATGGCGGACGACTTCTCACTCTTTGACCGGATGACCGAACTGACCAACGAGTACGAAAAGCAGTACCTCGCCTCGGCATAAGCAGCTGAGCGCCAGCTCTCGCCGCCGCGAAGGAACGTGTTATCACTATCCGGACCTGTTGGGGCCGACCTGAGCTTGCACCGGGCACCGCGTCGATGGTCCGCTGTGGTGTGGGGAAGTCGATGCGTCGTAGGGCTGGTTGGGGAGACGCACCACACGTGCGGAGGCCACCGGCTCCGGAGGGCGGCCACCGGCGAAGCCGAAGGTGATGGCTGCGGATCAATCGCGATCCGCGGTGGGTCGACGTGGGTGCGGGCCGCGGTGTGGCAGCCGAGAGTGTCCCCGAGGGCGAGGGTCGTCAGCAGGACCCGGGGGGCCGCGCATGCTTCGCGGCAACGTATCCCGCAAGTCCCTATTCGACGAGCGCGCGTCTCGACGTCAGCACGTTCTCGAAGCAAGCGGCTCGTCGGTTCACGGTCAATTTCCTGCCCGGCGAGCGCGCTCGGACGATCAGCCGCCCCATGGTCGCTCCTCGTCCACCCCGACGAATTCGGCGCCAGTGGCCACGGCCGACGCGGAGCCCGCGCGCTGAGGTTCCTCGGGGCCCGCACGGCACGAGCATTGCTCCGGGCATCGCCCGACACCGGCAATACGCCGAAGCGTCCAGGAAAACCTCTTCGGCCCAAAGGGCACGGTGGAGCGTACCGCTCGGGGACTTCGTATCGATGCCAGCGCAGTCGTGAGCGTCAACGCTAGAGAGCTGAATCGGCAGCTTCTCTCCGAGATGAGGCGTGTGGAGAAAGCCGTCCAGTTGCGATTCCGGATGGCCGGCCGACGGTAAGATCGAGAGGTTCTTCAACTATGTTTTCGGCAAGAGTCGCGGGGCCATGAACTACGGACAGGCGGACAAATGGCTCCGCGCGATCGGAGGTACCAGCGACGTCGTTCGCGACGCGGACGGAAACGACTTCGTGGTCGTCTCCGTCGACAGTGCCACCAAAGGCGGCGTCTCGCGACGCATGGCCGTCGACGCGTCCACCGGCGTCGAGCGGCCGGGAGCCATCCGTAGGGCTTTCGTTCGAGCCTGCGAGGAGTTGAAGTGGGCGCTCGGGTAAGCGAACGGGACCATCTCGCGAAGGCGTGGCATGACGAGGTAGATAGGACGTGCTTCAGTGAGCCGACCGCCCCCATGATCGTCGTCCTTCTCGTCGTGGGGGGGATAGTGCCATCACTACTCCTCTGGGGCTTCTTTCGTGCGCGAGGTCCTCTTGGACCTGCGAGGCGCCGCGTCGCATGGGTCAGCTTCGGGTTGGGGGCGCTTGCCACCCTCCCGGCGGTCTTGCTGGCAACGCCCTCCGGCGTCCTCGGGTCCAAAATCGCGGATCCGCTCGCCTACGGTCTGTTTGGCGCGCTGTTCACGGCAGCCGTTCCCGAGGAGACCCTCAAGCTCCTGGTGCTGACGCGCTACACGATGCGGCATCTCGAGGAGCCCTTATACGGCGCCATCTACGGAGCGTGCGCGGCGCTCGGCTTCGCAACGATGGAGGACGTGCTCTGCTTGGTACGAGAGGGCGGCGGCGTAGCCGCGGTCCGAGCCGTGACGGGTGTCCCTGGTCACGCCTTCTTCGGCGCCATCCTGGGCCACTACGTAGGGCGCGCGAAGTTCGCACCCGCGGAGGCGCATCTTCTCATCGGGAAGGGGGCGTTGATCGCGATTGGACTACATGCTGCGTACGACCTTCCGCTAATCGTCATCAATCACCCGAAGAAAGTCATCGTGGCCTACGCGGATGAGACGTCGGTCGCCACCGCGCTCCTAGTACTGAGCCCGCTCGTCTTGTTGGGCAGCGGACTCCTGGCTGTGCGGCTCGCCTGGCTCGATCGAAAGACGGACCGAAGTCCATCCCGAGGCGCACCTGTCGCGCCGGCACCATAGGTTGCGCAGTTTAGGGTCCAGCATCCGCCGGTCCAACGGAGGGCGACGGCGTTTCGGGTCTCGGGGTTGAGTCCGTCCGCATTATCGACACAATGACGAGCAGCAGGAGGAGGGCCGCCCAGCCGACCCCGCAGGCGCCTCGCACGAAGCCCCAGATGATCCCCACCAGCCACGCTGTGCCAGCTGCCGCGCCGCGCGCGGGTGCCACGAAGACCGGTGGGCCGTGTCCCTGGGCGGCTGACTCTGTACTGGACACCCTCACGAGGTGAAACGAGAGGAGGCTCACATCGTACAGGAGCAGTGTGGGTTCCGCCACCGACTCCTCGTCCTCATCCGCTCTCTTTGGCTCGACGGTCGAAGTCGACCATCCGGGGACCCGGCCGGCTCGCACGGCATTGACCCAAACCCATGCGTGGTAATCTTTTACGAGCACGCAAGCCGCGGCGCACACGCCAGCCAAGAGCGTGATTCTCGAGGGCCACGCATGGTGCCCCAGCACAAGGGCCGCAATTGAGACCGCCCCGAGCCAGCCCGCGCCGACGGCCATGGTACGAATAGCGTCGTCCAATGGCGTCGCCGCGCTTCGTGGCCGGCCCGGTACGACGAGGCTGATCAGGACGACGGACGTCAAGGCAAGCGAACGAGCTATCTCGCCGCCCCAGGCGGGCTGGAACAGGCTGAATAATGTGCCGAACAGTGCTGCGGAAATTACAACTACGCGCGAGCGAAGTCTCGCGACTATCCACAGAAGTATGCCTCCAGCAGCGCATATACCGAGGACACCTACGAAGGGCAGCTCCGCCGCAGTGATGCCGGACGATCCTAGGATCGCATAGCACCCTACGGACGCCACTCCTCCGACCACCACCGCGGCCGGCACCCGCGTACTTGAAGGCAGAGGGCCCGCGCCAACAGGGGCCGCCCTGTTCGGCGCGGTGTCCGTCTTGCTGGTCACTCGTTCTACCCTCACAGCCGAAAATGTGGCGGTTACTCAACTCAAAACAGTCGAACAGTACCCTACAGGCCCGAACCGATGACGACTGTTCCCACGATCATCCGCGCCGACAAACGGGAACAGGACAAGTGTAGGCGTGTCGCCCGGCGAACGGCAACCGCAGCGCGTGATCCGAGTTCCTCGGCGGTCGATATGGCGCGTGCGAACGCCCGAAATGGTCGTGCCGGAGGCCGCGGTGCAATGCGCGTTTGCGCCACGCGGGGTACAACCGTTGTGTGGCGACTGGCGCGACGCGGCTCTGCGTGCGAAGAGGTAACTGCGTGTACCGGACCCCGCATCCGCCCACCGCCGTCGTCGTCTCCCCGGCCACGGTCCCCCCGTTCTGCAGGCCGCTGACGGAGCGACAGGCGCAAGGCGTTGCGCGACTTCGTGTCCTCCCCGTCACCCTCGCCTGGGTTGCAGTGGCGGTCGTCGTCCAGGCGGAGGCTCGAGAGCTAGCCGTGGTCACCGCCTTCACGATCGCGATCGCGGCTACTGCCGTAGGCTATGGGTGGAGGTGGGTCAGTGCGCGACGCTTCGTGGCGGCATTTGAACGGGCGCGGGCCAGTGGCCTCAGAGGGCAGCGCGAAGAGACGATGCAACTCCTCGCCCGCCTTGCTGCGCGGTGCATACGAACCCCTCACCAACACGCCGCTGTGGCCGTCGAGTATGCGATGCGCATTTCGTGGTGGGGGGAGCGCGTGCAAGCGCTGGCGATCCTGGATGCGGTGGATGCGTCGGGATGGCTCGAGCTCGACATGCCGTCTGTCCTCAGCTCGAAGAGGTCGCCGATCGAGTCGATGCGCTCATGGCGCGTAGCACTATTGGCGACTCGAGCGCGCTGCGAGATCCTGTCGGGCGACCACCGGGAAGGGGAGCGCAGCCTCGCGCGCGCCGAGGCGCTGGTTGGTGCAGGCGTCCCCCCGACCATCCTCCTGTTTTCACGCACACTTCTGGACGGTATCCGCGGGCGCTACGAGCAGGTGGTGTGCGCCGTCGAAGCAGTCGGTGAAGCACGCGATCCCCTCGCCAATGCGCTACGCGCGATCCGAGCGTTCGCGCTCGAGCGCCTCGGCAGCGCGGAGGCCGACAGCGCGCTCTTGGAGGTTTGTTCCCCCGTGTTCCAGGCACCCGCTAGCGAGCCCGCCGGGCTACCTACCGTTTGGCCCGAGTTTGTTGCCTTCCTCATTCAACACGGCCTCCTTACCCACACCCCCGCGGAGGCGCAAGACAGGTGACCCCCTCGAGCACGTCCCGCGCGGTACCTTCCCTTCCCGGACGTGCAAGACGGCCTCTACGGTCCCGACGGCAGCGTCGAGGGCTTCTATTGTTTCCGGGCAGGCGGATGACGCGCTGGCCGTCGGCGATGGACCTTCTGGCAGGCTGGCTGTTGGGAGGGCGCGGGTTTCGACCGATGGTGTAAGGCGCGGATCGGGGCATCGTGAACGCCAAGATCGGCGCATCGTGAACACCGGGATCGGCATCATGAACACGCGGATCAGCATCGTGGACACCCGGATCGAGGGCGAGGTGCTCGGCATCGACCAGCATCCCGAAGCGCCCGTCGAAGTCGACCTCGTTCATCTGCGGGTTTTCACGCTGCGCGGTCCAGGCCGCAGCCATGGCGCCGAGGTGGAGCGCATGCACGCACATCAAGGTGCGCTCACCGATCCCTATGCTCGTCCACAGCAAGCTCCGGGTTCCGCTCGAGGATCTCCTGCATCAGATCACTGGGGCGAACCACATCGTCGGGCGCCATGAAACAGTGCTCGAGCAGAAATCGGTCGAACGATGGGTACTTGACGAAGACGTTCGCGCGCACCTCGCAGCGGTTCTGTCGGTCCACGTGGGCGTTCCAGTCGAGGCCGAGCACCGGGTACTCCCCGCGCGAGTCGGCCATGCCGACGTAGAGCAGGTGCGATTGGTCGCCACCGTGCGGGAGCCGATACACCAGGCCGGTGAGCTTCTTGTCGTAGACCTCTTCTTGGAGGAGATCATCCGGGCCGAAGTCGAGCCCCGCTTCGGGCTTGCCCACGATCGCGCTGCCCCACGAGCGGGCCTCCGCTCGGAGGTTCACGGGCACGACCCGCGGGTGTGCCGGGTCGTCGCCGAAGCCCTTGGTGAAGGACGGCCGCCCGTTCCACGACTCGAACGTCAGATCGAACGCGAAGAAGGCGCGGAGCGACGGCGGGAGCGGCTTCCCGTCGGCGAAGCGCAAGGTCTTCAAGACGTGCTCCGGCACGGGCCTTGCGCGCTTCGCGTGCGGGCTTTTCTTCAGTCTGTCGACGCAGCGCTCGACGAGCGCAGCGGGCGGAAGCCTCGCGAGGTCGAACAGGCTCTCTGCGAGGAGCGTGCGGACCTCCGGGACCTCTATTAGCGGTCCGAGCGCCCGGTCGACACCGAAGGACTCGAAATCCGGATCCCATGCGTCCCTGGCTTGAGCGATCATGGCGATCGCCCTCGCGGGGTTGTCCAACGCAACGTACGTACGCGCCGCATCGTGGAAAATCGTGGGGTTAGAGCTTGCGTGACGCATACCGGCTTCGGCGATGCGCGCGGCGTTCGGGTAGTCGTGAGCTTCGACGTAACTCGCGAGCAGGCCGGCGATGCATGGTCCGACAAAGCCGGCGCAGTAGTGGATGCCCGTGTCGGCGGCCGCGACCTCCCAGATCGCTTGCATGGCGCCCGGGAGCCCGCGCTCCTTCGCCGCGCGCGCGGCCCTATCGAGCATCGCCGTCTTGTGCGCGCTCGGATTGGATGGGTCAACTCGAGCAAGCGCTGCGCGGATCTCCACCTCTGTACCGGTGGACGCCGCGTCGAAGAGCGACTTCAGCGGGTCGACGCGCGGCCTGATGGTCGCGCCATCACGACGCAGGCGCGCCAGCTCGGCCGCCACGCCTCGCTCCACGCTGGAGCGCGCGCTCGCGATTTCGAGTGCCAAGATGGCCTCGTCTACCCAGGCGCGGTCCACCGCCGCCGCCGCGATGCGTGGCAAGCCCGAGTAGGCGTCGGGCACCTGGAGCGGTTGCTTCGCAAGCCGACGGAGGACGTCCCCGAACAATGCCCGGTTCTCGCTCTTCAGCGCCTCCCGGGCGCGCTCGAAGAGACACGTCGTGTTCTCCGCTAGGAACGCTGTCCGATCCGTCTCGAGCTCGAAGCGGCGCACCCACTGAGTGGAGGCGTCCGCGTCGAAGGGAGGCTCGCCGGGTGGTGCCTCCCAGTAGATCGCATACGACTCGCGCAGCCTGGCGGGGCTGAGTCTCTGCGTCAACAAGGCGTAGTTCTCAGGCCAGTCGTTCTTCGACGTGTCCCCGAGGCGCGGATGCGGCCCCGACTGGATGCACACCGCACCATCCTCGAGCGGATGAACCTCGAAGTCGAAACCGAGGTCAGCGGCGTCCAGCGCGATCGGGTCGGCCCAATCGAGGAGCCGCGGCGTGACGACAGTGAGCCAGTTCACGTTCCCGACGACCCTTCCGCGCGCGACCTGGCGGAACACCTCTTCAGTGCCACCCGGATCGGCGATCTCGGCGCCAGGGTATCGGCGAGCCGCCGCGTAGAGCTCGGGCACCCACAGGCGCTCGGCGCGGGGGACATCGAAGCGGCTGTCCCTCGGATAGAGCAGGAAGCCACCCCACCCGGCGTGCGCTCCCAGGTCATTCGCCGTCGCGAGAAAGAGGGCGCGGAACGCGTCGATCGACGCAGAGTCGGTCGCGACGGGGAGGTGGAAAGAGAAGGAGGCGGCCTGCTCGCCCGGCGTGAGCTTGGGAAAGCGTGAGTCGAGGTAGTACCGGTCAACCTCGCCGAGTGGGTCCGAGCACCTGGCGAAGACGTACGCATCGGTGAGCTCGCGCCCATCCGCGCCGGCGCGGTATCCGATCGCCCAACGCTTCGCCCTCTTCGGATGCAGCAGCGACGCCGGCGCCGGAAAGGGCGGCGTCTCCTCGCGCGTCCAAGGAAACTCTCCGGAGGTTCCCCAGGGGAGTGGCACGCCGCGGACCGCTTGATAGCGCGCGATGCAAGCGAGAACCTTCCGGCGTGTCTCCTCGGCCCCCCCTCTCGGAAAGTAAAGGGTCGCGCCGAGGCACAAGTTAACCAGGGGCGGCAGTTCTATGCCTGTTGCGCCTTCGCCCAGGAAGCGTCGCGGCCACGGTGTGGACTGGGTCATGGTGGTCCCCACCAGACTACAGCCGTACGCCGAACCATCGTAGGAGAGCGACGGTTCACCGGCAGTGGATATCGGCGGCGCGACCTGATTCGCCAGGCGCAGCAGACCCGGCCCGCCCGAACGCCACTTTCGGGCCGTGACCGAGCTAGTGTAGTGAGCGTGCGCGCGGTCGGCCTTGCTCTCGCCGTGTTTGGCTTGGCGCACGGCCTCGGGTGCGCTCAGGCGCGACTTGCCCACAGTGGAGGCTCGGCACCTCGGGGTTCGACGGGGCCCCAGGACCACGAGCCGCGAGCGGTGGCTGCTCTCGTCATCCCGGCGGAGCTCACCCCCGAACCCGAGTCCGGCGGCCCCTACGCCCCGACGGTGCGTGCTGAGGTCGCGGGGATGCACATCGCCGCCGTGGAGCTCTGGCACTCGCCGACTCCGTCGTCGCCTCGTGGAACCGTCTTGGTGCTCGCCAACGGCGATGACCGTTCGGCCATGGTGGAGATCGACATCGCCACCGCGACGCCGCTGTCGCAACGACGCCTGGACCTCCCGCCCGGTGCGGGCCTCTTGATGCGCCGGGAGGGCGACCAGATTCACCTGGGCGTTCAGGGCGACGATGCGTTCCTATGGATTACGCTCGACGCGACGCTCTCCGAGATCCGACGGACGGCGTTGCCTCGAATGGGCCGGAAGACGCTGATCGACCGCTACGATGCGTTTGGCGTCCACGATGGGCACGCGATCGTCCTGACGCACGGTGCGACCGCCCACGTGTTCGACGGGAAAGGCAGGAAGACAGGGGTCCATTCCTGTGCTCCGCTCTCGTTCTTCGGGTTCACAGTTGGCCACGTCGCCTTTGTCGACGGGAGCGCCTTCATCCTGAACCTCCAGGACACCTACCACGACGAGGCGCTCTGCGGCTTTCGCGTCGACGGCGGCGCCACCACCACCGCTTCCTATGCGGCCGGTGACGCGTTGGTCGCGCTTGGCAGCCACCTCTACCTCCTCCGGCAAGACGGGGACTTCTTCGCCCTGAACGACGCGCTCCGACCGCAGGGCCCCGCGGTCGATGACCCGCGCCCGATCCTCCCGAAGGCACACTGCCGCGTGACGGGCGACGTCGAGCGGCGCGACGTGTGGGCGTGGGACGGCACCGACGTGGTTCTGACGGGACACTGCTGCGGAGGACCGCCGAGTGGGCTCTTCTTCTGCGCCCCACGAGGGGCCGGAACGATCCCACCCCCCGGCACGCCGGGGTACTTCACTCCAGGCGTTCCACCGAGGGCCGAGTAGGAAGGGGACCGCGAAGACACACCGGATCTCCGCCGCGAACTCAACCACGGGCGCTCGGGTGGCTCCCGCAGCGAGAGGCCGCCTGTCGGAACACGCGCCTACGGGAACTGTCCCTCTCATGCCAAGCCATGACGCCGTACCGTAGGCTCGCCCTGCTTCCGCCCCGGGAGCCGGACGCTGACGTCGTCTGTTTTCGCCGCGAGAGTGCGTCAGAGTCGATGTTTCCAGCGAACCGTAGGCCTCGCGGTGCTCTCCCTGCTGTCCTTCGGCGCCATCTATCCCTTCACCGCACCGGCGGTGCGCGTGGGCCGGGTTGGGGTGTCTCCCTCGCCGCCGACTCGGTGGGACCAGACGGGACGGCTCCCCGTGCAAGCCAGCGTGCTTTGGCCGGGGATGTGCCTGCCCGAACGGTGTCAGCGTCCGGAGACGCAGTTCGCGCTCGCCGTTGCAGGGCTCGACGAGTGCCCGTGGTTCTGACCGTACGCTTCCAGGGCGTGGCCATCGGGTCCGGCGCCGGGCCACGTCTCCCTGTCAGCGGCACAATACCCGTGCGAAGCGCCGCTGACTGCCCTGCTCCGGAGCCTGCCGCCGAGGCAAGGGTGGGGGAACCTCCGTCTCCCGGTGCTGTCTGTGCTCGTGCGACATTCCACGCGCTCCGAAGGACGCCCCCGTCCCTCCTCGTTGCCCGAGTGGGGCTCGACTCAGTCGACGGCACCGGCAGCGTCCCCGAGGTTCCGCGTGGGATCGGAAGCGCGACGTCATTTTCCCGGCCCCCGGCCGGCAGGGGTTTTCTATGGACAGCCAGAGCAAGGCGAAGATCGCTCTCACGTTCGCGCTCTACCAGGGCGATCGGCTCGTACGGCGCGACACGGTCGCGCACGACATCGTCAAGGTCGGAAGAGATCGGCGGAGTCATCTGCGTGTCGACGACGAACTCGCGTCGCGGATGCACGCGGTGATGGAGGTCGCGTCGCCTACGGACGTCACACTCATCGATCTCGGGAATGCACCCGGGACGCTGGTCAACGGCCAGCGCGTCAACAAGTGCAAGGTCCGCCCGGGCGACCAGATCACGATCGGGTCGACGCTGATCGTGCTCGAGAGGGTGGAGGCGGTGGCCGCCGCACCGCCGATCGCGGAGGCCGCTCTCTGGTGCAACCCGTTCACGGGAGCGAACCCGTCTGCCCCTCCACCGGCGCCGTTCGTGGCCCAGGCCGCGGAGGCGCCCGTGGACGGCGAGGGCGCCGCCTTCCCCTACACGATGGTGAAGAGCGGCCCCGACGTGAGCTCCGACGAGGTGGAGGTCGCGCACCTGTCGGCCATCGAGGTCATGATCCTCTGGGGCTCGAATATCCTCCACGTCTCGCACCTGGCCCCCACGCGCTCGTTCTACGTCGGCGAGGAGCTGGGTGACGCCTCCTGCGACTACTTCATCCCCGGCGAGACGCTCGGGACCACGCGCGCGCCCATCGTCGTCTCGCGCGACGGTGCAGCGTCGCTCTTGATCCTTCCCCGCTCGGGCGGAACCGTGGACCTCCCGGGCAAGGGCAAGGTCAGCCTTGCGGACCTCATCGCGTCGGGCCGCGCGCACGCTTCGACCGAGATGACCGGCGCCTACGAGTACGAGCTCCCCCCCGGAGCAAGGGCGCGCATGGAGCTCGACGGCAGCGCACTCGTCTTTCAGGTGAACGCGGTCAACGCCGGCAGGCGAGTCTCCGTGGGCCTGCTCGCCACGTCGGAGCCGGCGGCGTTCCTGTACACCGGGCTCTCGTTCGTCCTGCACCTGGGGCTCGTCGCGGTCTTCGCGTTCTTCTTGCCGGGCTTGCGCGGGGACGACAGCGAGGCGATCGACCGCGATCGGATCCTGCTGATGCAGAAGCTCATCAACGCGGCACAGGACCGCGAGCAACTGGAGCGCGACAACCCCGAGGCCAGCGAGGCCAACCCCCACCCGAACGAGGGGGGTACCGGCGCCAGCGCCAAAGGCGAGCAGGGGGCGATGGGCAACCCAAACACCCCGGCCACGGGCCACAACTACGGAGTCCAGGGCCCGAAGGACAACCCGGACCCGCACCTCGCGAGGCAGGCGGCGCTCGCCGAGGCGGCGCAGTTCGGAATGGTCGGCCTCATCGCGACGATGGGCGGCGGAGATCCAAACGCGCCCACGGCACCCTGGGGCCGCGAGGAGTCGTCCGGAACCGACGAGAAGAGCGCTCGCGGCAACATGTTCGGCGACACCATCGGCGAGTCGTACGGGGCCGGGGGCCTGGGCCTGTCGGGCGTCGGCGAGGGGGGCGGCGGTCGGGGCGAGGGCATCGGCATCGGCGAGTTCGGCTTCGGCCATGGCGCAGGGACGGGGACGGGGCAGGGCATCGGACACGGAGGCGACCGCCTGCGGGGCGGTCACACCGTCAGGCCGCCGCACATGCGCGACACGGTGCCGAACGTCAACGGGCGCCTCCCGGCCGAGGTCATCCAGCGCATCGTGCGCCAGAACTTCGGCCGCTTCCGTCTCTGTTACGAGAACGGCCTCCGCGGCAACCCGAACCTGCAAGGGCGCGTGACGGTGAAGTTCGTCATCGACCGCAGCGGCGCCGTGGGCACGACCGCCGACGGGGGCAGCGACATCCCGGACTCGGGCGTCGTGCAGTGTGTCGTGCGGGGCTTCGGCAACCTGTCGTTCCCGCAGCCCGAGGGCGGGATGGTGACGGTCGTCTATCCCATCCTGTTCAATCCGGGCGATTGACCGCCTCTCCGTGCGAAGGTTTCGCGTCGGCGCTTGAGGCTGTACGGGTCAGCGGCCATGAAGTGGACGGAGCCGCGCGGTCGTCGCGCCCCCGGCCTGGGCGGCGGAACCGACGGGAGCCGAGGAAATCGACCGGACGGAGCTCGTCTGACCATCCAGAACGCATCGCGTCGCCGCATCGCATAGCGCCCCTCAGGGCACTGGCTCGCGTGTATGAACGAAGCGCAGCGGCACCATTGTCTTCTGCGAGCACCCGTGAGCGGGGAACCGCCACCCGCCCATCTCGTCACCCACGCAGGCCGCCACCCCAGGCGCGTCCGACGACAGGTCCACTGGGTGCACCGTCCCGTCGGGACCGATGGTAAAACGAGCGCAGACGTTGGCTTCCAGACGCCGGGAGCGACTCCAGCAGGCGTTCAGCGCGTCGCGGTGCTCGTCGATGACCTTCTGTACCTCGGCTTCTGTTTCGCACGCCGGAAAGCTACCCGGCGCGGCGGGACGCCCCGTCGCGCAGCCCGTGTAGTCGGTCGTCGGCCACCCTGGCCCACTGCACGCGCTCTGCGTCGAGATGGCGACGAGTGCCGCCGAGATCGCGAGGTTTGGCGGGAGCCCGACTCTCCAGCGATAACTGCCGCGATTACGACGATAGCTCCCGGCCCCCATAGTAGCGGTCACGCTACACCAGTCCGGGCTGATCGATCGTGCTCGGAACGAAGTCGTTGCCTGCGCCCGCCCCTTTCGTGCCAGTTGGCAGCACATCCAGGTGGCGTGTCCCGATACGGAACGCGCGAACTACTTCGCCGCCGACGGCGAGGTCGAGGCCTGGTCTATTTGCCAGCACTGAGGAACGGGTGCTTCGGCGGGACGTGGCGAACGCCGCCCTTCGGAGCGGGACTCCGGAATGCACGCCTCCCCAGCCGATTGCGCCCGCTTCCGTGCCGGCCCACACGGGCGGCATGAACGCGGGCGTGCCCATGGTCGCGCCCGACACGGTTGCCGTGCTCTTGGACGTCACCTCACGCAGGCGTGCGATGCCGAAGTCGAGCACTTTGACCTGTCCGGTGCGGCTCACGAACACGTTCTCGGGCTTGATGTCTCGGTGGATGACGCCCTTCGCGTGGGCGGCGATGAGCACGTCGAGAAGCTGATCGGTGACCGAGAGGACCTCGTCCTCGTCCAGCCGGCCCGCTACGGACGCGCCGGTCCTCGAGCGTCTCGCCGTCCAGCAACTCCATGACGAGGAACGCCGCACCGTCCTCCGCCACGTCATCGTCCGAGACCCTGACGGCACCTTCGTGGCTGACAGCGTTCGCCACGTACCCCTCGCGAAGAAAGCGGGTGCGGACCTGATGGTGTGTCGACAGCTCGGGGTGCAAGAGCTTGATGGCGACGCCGCTGCCGTTGCGGTGAGTCGCTGCGTACACCGCCGCCATGCCGCCCACGCCGAGCAGAACGTCCAGACGCCACTTCTCCTTGAGCACCTGGCCGACGCGTGTCTGGGCACGCATCACCATCGGATCGGTGAGCCGCGTCACTTCGTCGGGACCGAGGGAGTCGCTCACGGCCGCGCCTCCACCCGGAGCGGATCCCGGATCTCCCTCTGGATGTCAGCCTGGTCCGCGGTCACGAGAGCATTCCCCCTAGCGTCCTATAGATAGAGCAGTCGGCACCCCGACTCAACCGGCCGGAGGGATCCCCAAAGGGATCCCCAAGGGACCTTGATCGAGCGGGGTGGTGCCTACCCTTCTGCACCCAGCAACATGGGCAGCTGCTTCATACGAGTGCGCGGGTGACCGCCTTGTGAATCGTAACGGCAAAAACCGCGAGCGCGCCGACGCCGAGGACGACGACCGGCGCGTAGCTCTTCACCTTGCCCGCTGCGACCTGCCCCTGCTTCTCGATCCATTTCGTTGCCTTGTCCGCGCCCTGGTAGACGCTGAGGTCGAGGTCGGTCGCCGTCGGCTGCGGCATTTGGTCGAACGAGATGGGGCATTGCGACGTCTGGATGAACGTCCGGATCAAGTCGTCGAAGGGATGGTAGGCCGTGAGGCAGCCCTGGTAGTGCGCCTCGGCCGGGACCGTGTCCCAGAGAGCCTGCGGCGTCTCCCCGATGCGGACCATCGCGATGTGAAGCGCATCCGACCACGGGCCCATCGCCTGGACGAGCTTCGTGTTCCAGTCGGCGAACGCCTTCGGGTCTCTCTGCGCCCAGGAAGTACAGGCGATGATTGCCTTCTGCGTCTGGTTCACCTCGTACGACAGCGCGTTGACGAGGTCATTGAGTTCATGGACGGTGTGCTCTCCGAGGATGGTCATGCGGGTAGTCTCCGAGGGAAGCCCTATTCATCGTCATCCGCGGCGTGTCGCGGAAGGCGAAGCCCCGTCGAGAGGCTCGACGAAAAAATAGTTCGGGGGACAGCGCCGGGGGGCGAGCCCGCGCCCAAGTCGCGAAAACACCAGTGCCGCTCGGGGGACAAGCGCGGGGGGCAAGATCATTTAGCCATCAAGGAGGCGCCTTGCGCGCGCACGTCCTCGGTCGCACAAGTGGGATCCGAAAGGAGCGAGACAACCAGATGGCATCAGCAACAACTGCACTGGCGACGCTCGCGCCGTACCAACCTCCCGAGGGGCTCGGACCCCGTGAGATCCTGGCTCACGCGCGCGAACATATCGACAAGCTCACGAAGCGGCACCTGAACCTTCAGGGCAAGATCGGCGACACGACGGAGTACCTCGGCAAGAAGCTCGTGACGGCGGCGGGGAGCGGGGTCGCGCTCGGCACCTCGGCGCTGTTCGGGTTCGTCAACGGCCGCTACGGCGGCGACAAGGGTTACGTGGCGCCGTACGGCGCGCCCGTGGACCTTCTCTCGGGCCTCGTGGCTCACGTCGTCGGCTACACCGACGTCCTGGGTCGAGTGGGTTCGGTGCTCGTTCACACCGTCGGCGATGCGGCGTGGGGCTCCGGCGCGTATCGCTGGGCCCACAACAAGGGCGTCGAGCTGGCGACCCGCGTGGCCGCCGAGAAGGCCGGCGCTCCCGGCGCAGGCGCTGGTGCTGGCGCCGCTGGTCCGAATGGCGCGGGCGCGGGCCCGCGCGGCGGCACGACCTACACGGTGCCGCAGAAGTAGTCCGAATCGGGCGGGTCCACTCCGGGACCCGCCAGGCGCGCGCGCCATCCCGCCGTGAGCTGGCGCGTGCGCTCACCCTCTCCCCTCGAACGTGCGCTTGGGCGCGTCCTCTTCGGAGGCGCGCCGAGACAGCGCGCGCACGGCGCTCTCTTGCCTGCGAAACCCACGACGAAGGAGTTTTCCCATGGATCGCGATTACGAAGCTCTCTTGCACCAGACTGGCGCTGCTCCGATGGTGCTCCACCAAGGAGCACACCACCCGGGAGCGCACCCCGGAGGGCATCCCATCCACGATGCCCGCGCCATGCACCCGGGGGGGCACGACATGCACGCCGGTATGCACCCGGGAATGCACCCCGGGCTGCATCCGGGGATGCACCAAGGCATGCATCCCGGCATGCACCCGGGGATGCACCCCGGCATGCATCCGGCCATGGGTGGCATGCACCCCGGCATGCACGGGGGACCGCACCCCGACTACTACCCGCGCGAGCGTGAGCGCGAGCACCGCGACCGTGACCGCGAGCGTGAGCACGAGCGCCACGAGGAACGTGAGCGGCGCCGCACTCCCAAGCACCAGACGACCTCCCAGGACGTCCGGAACTTCCCGATCGGCTTCGTGTACTCGCAGGTGCCTGCGGGCGCGACCCAGGAGATCGAGGTCAAGCCGCAGGTGCGCTTTCAGGGACACCGGCTCGCCGTAGCGCAGTCCATCGCGCGCTACTTCAACATCGTCGACATCAAGGTCGGCAAGGACAGCCAGCTCGCTGCCACTGGCGAGATGCCCGGCGAGGCGTTCTCGTCGCTGTCGGTCGGTACGCAGATGGAGCTCGATCCGGCCCCTCCCGGGATCGTGATCACGCTTCTGGTCCACAACATCGACACGGCGCCGCAGGACTTCGGCGCGGTGCTCTACGGCCTCGTCGAAGAGACCGACGACTGACCGTGCCCCCGCGTGCGCGGGGGCACGGCCTGGAGCGGACACGAATGTACGGGCCGCAGTTTCGGTTGCGCTCGTTCGACGTGCTCGACGTGCCCTCGCGCGAGGCGGTGCTGCGGCTGATGATGGAGGCGCTCATCGCCGCGAACGTCGCGTACCTGCGCGCTCACCCGGACACCCCGAGGCTCTACGAGAGCGGCGTTCGCTACGAAGAGGAGCCCGGGACACAGGACGACTGGAACGATATCCCCGAGACGCGCCAGCTCGGGGTCGGCGATTGCGAAGATCTCGCCGGCTGGCGCATCGCCGAGCTCCGGGTCGCGGGCGAGGTGGCCGCGATGCCGCGCGTGACCGTGTTCACGCAAGAGAGGCGCGTCACCTACCACATCACCGTTCGCCGCGCGTCGGGCCTCCTCGAAGACCCATCCCGCGAGCTGGGCATGCCGTAGCGCCCCCCATGCACTGTCCTTTCAACCATTTTCTCCTCCGAGGTCTGTCGGTCCCATGCCTGCTCTCTTCATCGTGCTCGGCATCGCGGTGGTCGTGTTCATCGCGGCGGCCGGTCACCAGAAGCATCCCGCCCGTCGCGAGCTGCCCGCTTCGGGGCTCGTCGTCGAGCTGGATCGCGGCATGCCGCCCAGCGTCGTCGCGCAGGTCTTGACCTCGCTGGGGGAGGAGTCCGATCCGGGGCGGCTCGACGATCTCGGGAGCTCGCTCGCCGCGCACTACCCCCTCGCCGCGAGCGAGCTTCACGCGAAGGCGATGGCGCTTCGGGGTCCCGCGGTTGCCGCGGCGCCGCCCGCGCTCCCTGCCACGGCGCTACCGGCCGTCGACGCCTTGCCGGCCCCCGCGCCGAGCGCTCCGCCCGTCCAGGCTGGGTCCGTCGAGGGCGCCCCCACGCCCGCACCACAGCTCGACGCCGCGGCGGTTCTCCAGGCGGCCATGCGTGCGCTCGTGGAGGAGACGGACCCAGTCGTCCTCGACGGCTTCGCCGCGTCGATTCGCGGGCCGTACCCCGCTGCCGCGGGGATCCTGTCGACCCGCGCGCAGACCCTTCGCGCGTCCGTCGTCGCAGGCGGCCAGGCTCCCCCGCTCGGCAGTGCCGCACCTGCCCCTTCACTCGCCGCCGCGCAGGAGGTGTCACCATGATCCGGCAGCACGACACGCTCGTCCTCGCGCAGGGTACGTTTCGCGTCGTCCTGACGCGGTCGGGCCGCGTGGCCGTCGCCATCGAGCTGGAGGAATCGGCGCTTGGGCCCCTCCACGTGCTCTTCGAGGTGGGCGTCGAGCGGGGAACGGTCTTCCAGACCGGATCGCTACTCGGCGGGCTCCGCCATGACGTCGCACACGCAGCGCACGATCTCCGCAAGGTCGAGCAAGACGCTACGAGATCGGCCGAGAAGACATTTCACGCCGCGGCAAGCGCCTCGAAAGAGCTCGCGCTGCCCGCCATCCACGTCGTGCGCAACGCCGCGGCCACGGGAGCGCACCTCATCGCGAGCGCGCCCCACATCGCCGATGACGAGCGAAAGCGCATCGTCGCGGCCTCGCGGGTCGTCATGCGCGCCAGACTCGGCGACATCACCGCGAAGAACTTCGTTCGTGGGGTGGTGCACGCGGCCGAGGGTGGGGTCCAAGAGGCACGCCACGCCGCGTCGGCCCTCCTCACGGGCGGGCGCGTCGTCGCTCACGTACTCGACACGCCTATGCGCCTGGCCGAGCACGTCCCGCTCGTCGGCGGAACGCTCCACGAGCTGTCGCCGATGAAGAAGCTCGAGGAGATGACGGGCGCCATCCAGCACGGCGACTTCAATGAGATGAAGAAGATCGTCACCGACGAGGTGCACATGGTCCAGGGGATCGCGTCGCTCGTTCCCGGGATTGGCAGCGGTATTGGGGCCGCCCTCGGAACGGGCCTGGCGGTTCTCGACGGCGGAGGGCCGCTCGACATGGCTGTCCACGCGGCATACGGAGCGATCCCGATCCCGCCGGGGCTGAGAGAGGTCACCGACACCGTGCTCGAGGCGGTGCTCAAGCTCGCCCACCACGGGAACATCACCGACGCGGCGCTCGCCGCGGCGCGCAGCAGCGTGCCCGAGGGCCTGCCGAGGCATGTGTTCGACACGCTGGCGCACCTGGTCGTCAAGCGGGTACCTGTGAAGAAGGCCGCCGAGGAGCTCGTCGGCCACTACGTGCAGCGGTACGCGCCGGGCGTCGAGCTCCCGAAGGGGGTCGCGGAGACCGTCGAGCACGTCGTCCACGCCGAGAGGCAAGGCGCTGCGGCGACGCGCGCGCTCACGGCCGGTGGCGCGATGCTGCGCCTACCGGCAGCGGGCGCGACGGCCACCGCGACCCTGACGACGGAGGGTGAGTAGCCCCCATGCCGTACGCCACACCTCGATCGCGCGACGTCAACTTCGGCGACCGGATGACGCTGCACGGCGCCGAGCGGAAATCTCTCGCCAACATCAGCGTCGAGAAGGGGAGCGCCTTCACCGTGTATGCCGTGGCGGACGTGGTCGCTCCGGCGGGCGCGCCGCCCATCTATCCGGTGGTCGGCGTGGAATGGGGACACGGCGGCTCGTCGGTGCGCGCGCGCGAGCTCCGCGTCTACCGGCGCCTCCGGTTCCCGGTCGTCGCCAGCACGGTCAACGTCGCCGGCTGGATGGTCGACGACAAGGGGCAGCCGCCTCCCAAGACCGTGCTGTGCCGAATGGCGGCGTTCATCGCGCCCGGATCGGACGGGGAGACGCTCCGCAGCACGAACTGGATCTCGCTCTCGGGGCCCGAAGGGCTCGTGTCCGCCGCACCCGAGCACGTCCTCACGGTCGAGGGCTATCCGGCGACCGCGCCTGCCGACCGCTGGCTGATGGTCTTCGACGCGACGGCGCGCCCGGCCAACGGCGCATACCCCGCCCTCGCGTGTCCCGCGCGGCGAGCGTTCCGGCGCGACCGCTTCGACTCGCAGGGCTTCCGCTTCGGCGTGTTCTGGGCGGCGTCATCGACGCCCATCACGCTCACGTTCCTTCCAACCGCCCAACTTCGTGTCGACGTGGAGGTCCTCACATGACGCCCCGAGAGCTCGCCGACTTCATCCTGCGACTCGGCTCGGACGAACCGTCCGTCCAGGCCGCCGTGAAAACCTACCAACTGTCCGTTCACCTCACGGCGGACGGGAAGTACGGGCCGCTGACGCGCGCTTCGCTCGTCGCCGCCGGCATCCCCGACCCGCCCGCACCTTTCTACAAGCCCGCGGCGCCGGTCGTGGATTCGCCGGGTGCGGTCAGCAAGGAGCAGGCTGTGCTCGACGCCGCGGCGGCGCTCGATGCGGCATGGCTCGAGCACGGTTTCGGTCCGCTCAGCGACGCGATGCGCGCCATGCTGCTTGGCCACGCCTTCGGCGAGAGCCAGTTCGGTCGCCACATCCCCGGCTTCAAGGACACGCTGCGAGGGACGAACAACTGGGGCAGCGTCCAGGCGACGCAGAAGTGGATGCAGGCGCACGGCGGGGCCGACTACTTCGGCGCTGTCGCGCACCTCGACCACCGCGGCGACGGCACGCCCTACGTCGGCTACTACCGCATCTACCCGAACCAGTACGAGGCGGCGAAGGGGTGGCTCGCGACGGTCCTCTACAGCCCGGCCGAGTTCGCAGCCTCCATCGCGCAGGGGCCGTCGGCGTACGCGCAGTACCTGCGCGCGCACGGCTACTACGAGGCGCCGGTCGAGCGCTACACGACCATGCTCACCAATGGGCAGGCCGACATGTGGCGCACGCTCCAGGCCGCGCGCGCTCATGGGCTCAAGCCGGCGGAGCCGAGGCAGGCGGGCTTCGGCGAAGCGCCCGTCGCACCGCTCATCGAGCGGCTCCACACACCCAAGGGCGAATATTCGCCCAGCGCGTGGGGCACCGTCTCCATGGAGCAGTTCGCGGCGACCAAGGCCGATGGCGAAGGCGTGCGGTGGTTCGGAAAGCCCTTGCCGGCCCCTCCTCCGCCCGTGGAGGCAGCGAGTCCACCGGCCTTGGCGACTCCCGCTGCTGGTGCCGCGGCCACCCCGGCCTCGACGACGCCCGCCGCCGCGTCGCCGTCGCCCTCGCCGACACCTACGGCATCTCCGGGCGTGGCACCTGCAACGACCCCCGCCTTGTCGCCGGCGGGCACCTCGTCGCCGTCGGCCGCGGCACCGTCCCCATCGCCCGCCGAGGCACCGTCGCCGTCGCCCACGCCTGACGGCGGCGGGAGTGGAGGCGCCGCCGGACCGGTGCCGGCGAGCAATGGCTCCGCGATGGTCGTCCGGCACACGCATGGTCTGGCGCCGTTCGTGGCGGTCGGCGCGGCCGTTGGACTCGCCGCGCTCCTCACCGGCTGGCTGATGCACCGAACCAGCGTGCAGGCTGTGCGATGAGCATTCCGTCCACCGTCCTGTCGACGGTCTCCTCTGTGCCCGCGCACGTCGAGAGCGATCCGGTCTCGGAGCTCGCGCGCTGGATCCCCGAGCAGATCCGGAAGGGCGCAAGCCGCTTCGTCCTGGCCCAGCGTGTGGCCGAGAACTCTCACCACACCGTCGACGAGTGGACGACGGCCGAGCTGACGGACGCTCACGCCTTGGCCGAGACGATCTACGGGACGGCCGTCCGCGACGCACAAGCCATCAAGACATCGCTGGCGTACGGCGTCTTCGCCCTCCGCGACGATCGCCCGGAACCCATCAGCCGGATGTACCTGCGCGTGGATGCGGGAGCCGGGTGGAGGCAGCCGAACGATCCGCCGGATGAGCGGGGCGTGACGGCGATGCTGATGCGACACACCGAGGCCTCGGCGCGGCTGTCGCTCGGGCACTCGCGCGGCATCCTCGAGCAGTACGAACGTCTTCTTGAACTAAACACCGGCCACTACACGCGCCTCCTCGAGCAGGCGTACGCGCGAGTCAATGTCCTGGAGGGCCGGGAGATCGAGGCTCTCGAGCTTCGGGAGAAGCTCCAGTCGATCGCGCGCGATCGGGACATCGAGCTCGCGCAGCTCTCGCGCCGATCGGAGCTCCGGCTCTTTGCAATCGACAAGCTGAGTCAGATCGCGCCGCTCATTCTCGCGAAGCTCGCTCCCGCCGGTGAGCGACCCGGCTCCAGCACGGTCGGCACGATCGAGGTGCTCGAGCAGCTCATCGTCAGCATCACGCCCGAGCAGTTCCCCCAGATCGTGGGCCTGCTCCGACCCGAGCAGGTCGCGATGCTCGCGCACCTCTACGACATCGTGGAAGCGCGCGCCGCCGCAGCGGCAAAGACAGCTGATGCGAGCAGCGGCGCGCCGCCGACCCGCGCGCCCGCGAATCCGCCCGAGACCCCGTCCCCTCGACCCACCACGCCCCAGGAGAAGTCATGACCACCAACAAGCTGTTTCCGAAGAAGCTCATCTCGTTCCGCAACCTTCAGGGCGGCCAGTACGGCACCCTCGACGTCACCGCACGAGAGGCGACCCTCGTCGAGATCGCCCTCGGGGGCGACTACGTGTGGCTCACGCCCGACCAGTGGATCGCGCTCCGCTCGGCGATCGATCCGGTCTTCGGTCTGGAGCTCGCCCGCGAGACGGTCGTCGTCGCGACCGACGACCGGGGCGCGCCGCTGGTGATCGAGGAGGTCGAGCGGATCGTCACGCGAAAGCGCGCGAAGAGCACTTCCACGAAGAAGGGGCGCGCGACCCCGCGTCCGTGAGCCACCAGGAGAACGCAAGATGGGACCCTCGACCAGCCGACCGAACCCGACGGGCGATCCGATGGCGCTCCGCACGCGCCTCACGGAGCTTCAAGCCAAGCTCCGGGCGGCGCTCGCGGACAAGAAGTCGCGTATGAACGACATCGTGGCGCTCTGCCGCTCGGAGCGCCGGGCGGTGCGCGAAGAGCTCAGCCGGAAGCGCACGCGCGCCCTCGAGCAGGTCGAGTACGAGATCGAGGCCGCGCGCGCGTCGGCGCGTCACCTTCGCCTCTCGCGGCTCGCCGAGGCGCGAAAGGCGTCGGATTCGGACATCGCCGCCGCGCGCGCGGCGATCGCCGTCGAGCGCGCGCACCAGGACGAGCTCCGGCGGATTGGCCACGAGCAGAGGCGCCGGCGCGCCGAGGTCCACCGTCTGCACGAGGTGGCCGCGAGGAGCGGCGAGCTTCACACGGCCCTCCTCGGTCCCTTCGCGTCGCTCCTCCAGCGCATCGGCTCGAAGGTCAAACCCGTGCCGGGCGAGTCGCGCGCCGAGGCGATGCTTCGGTACGCGCAGGTCCATCCGGCCGAGGCGCACGCGGCGGCCGAGCCGCGCGCCGAGCGCATCATCGAGGAAACGCGCCAGGAGATCATCCGGACCAAGGCGGCGTTGCGGTCGGCGCCGCGGCCGGCGAAGCGCCCGAGCGGGGCGCGCGGCAGACCCTTCCAGCCCACAACGAAACCCCTGCCGGCGGCCTCCGGCGGTGCGCCGTCAACGCCCGTCCGTCCGGTTCCGGCCCGACGCCCCGCGCCCCCGAAACAAGGTGCCCCGCCGAAACCACCCGCCGCGATGACGGGCAAGGCGCTGCCGCCTGCGCGCCGTCCCGGTCAGGTTCCGCGTGGCGGCGGTCCTGGCCTGCCGCTCGATGTCCTCTTGCGGGAACGGGACATCCTCGCGAGCAAGAGCAAGCGCTCGACCGCGCGCGGCAACGGAGCATCGCATGGCAAGGGAACCGCAGGCGCAAAGCCCGCAAAGAAGAAGGGTGGCGGGGGCGAGCCCGCGACCTCGCCACCGGCGCCCACTCTGACCGGGGCACCGCTCCCTCCGGCGCTGTCTCCCGCCAACGAGGTGACGCGCGTGCGCACGGAGACCACCGTGAAGGCTCCGGACGTCCACGACACGGCCGCCCTGGCGAAGCTCATTCGCGACGACATCAAGGGCGAGGTCGCGGCGAGAAGACTCCCCGCCGCGAAGTACAGCGTCACGACCGACAAGTACTCGATGGGTTCGAGCATCACGGTCGTCGCCTCGAAGCTTCCGTTCCCCGTCCTCAACGAGGCGGCGTTTCACCTGAGCAAGTGGGGAGCCGAGTTCGACAGCGACCGGTTCCGCACTCGCTACACGCCGGAGGCGGAGAGTCTTCAGAAGAAGCTCGAAGCGATCGTCGGCGCCTACCACTGGGACCGCTCCGATCCGCAGACCGACTACTTCCACAGCCGGTTCCACAAGGACATCCGCCTCGACGACCGCGGCGAGATGGACCGCATCCGAGAGAAGCTCAAAAGGGCCGCGGAGGAGCCCAGTCCGCCCGGCAAGCGGTTCGTCTGGCGCGAGCCTCCGGGGGGCCTGCTCGAAACGGGTTGGTACGCATCCGACGAGAACAACAAGCGCAGCGGCCCGTTCGCGTCCCAAACCGAGGCGGAGCGGTCGTGAGCCGCCCCTCGCTCGCATCGCCCCGACGTGAACCACCAGCCTCCTATGGGCCCAGGGCCGTTTCCCCCACCGAAGACAAGAAAGAGAGAACGCAGCGTCATGGACAAGAAGACGAAGAGCGAGACGAAGACGAACACCCGGCGCGCGCGCCTGTCGGCATGGAGCTACCTGGCGAACGACCCGCCCTTTCAGGCGAGCGAGCGGCGCCTCTTCATCGGCCGGCCGCAGATCCCCTTCGAGGCAGACCGAGTGCGCGTCTCCGCGGGGCTCCGCGTCGTTCAGGTGAGCTTCGGCGCGCATCGCTTCGAGCCTCGCCCGTGCGACCGCCAGGAGCATGCCACCGGCATCGACTATGCCCTCACGGCGATCGGGCGCCGCCGGATCGCGATGGACGCGGGCCGGAGCATCGAGGTTCTCGTCGAGGCCACCGAGGCTGGCCCGAGCCGCGTGCCGGTGCTTCTCGGAAAGCCCTTGCAGGCGGGCGTGTCGTGCGTCCCGCTCTCGCCGATCGAGAGGACGGACAACTTCGAGATCGGCGAGGGCGTCGTCGACATCGCCACCGAGCCGCTCCAGCGCGGGCACGTGGCACGGGTCGTATTCCAGACGGAGCGTCTCGACGAGATCGATCTCGTCGACCTGCGAATTGGTCGCGACACGCAGCTCGTCGTCGCGGCCGACGTGCCCCTGGGTCTCTTCCCCGAAGGACTCGCCGTCGCATGTGACCTCGAGCCTTGGCAGGCTCTGTCCTTCCGGCTGCGCAACCGGGGCGCTCCGCGGAAGCTCACCATCGATGTCGACGTGGCCCCGCCGGCCCGGGTCGAGGAGTAGCCCACGATGACCTCCTCGCAATCCGCCAACAGATACGATCCGGCGCTCGCCAACCTGGAGCTCCTCCGCCAGCGCCTCCGAGAGGCGCTCCATGCGAAGAAAGCGCGTTTGTGGGAGCTCGCCGAACTCTGTAAGCGCCAGCGCGCCGAGCTCCGCGCGTGGGTGAAGGACCGCCGCGCGTACGCGCTCGCGGAGCTCCAGAACGAGCTTCGGACGGCACGCAGCGCCGCCCAGGCCAACCGGCGCGCGCGCCTTCAGGAAGCCCGACGCTCTTCGACATCGGCGGTGGAGCTCGCGCGCGCCGCCGTGGAGATCGAACACGCCCACGCCGCCGAACAGCGCCGCATCACGCGGGCGCACGAGACCAAACGCGTGGCGGTCGACCGGGCCCACGCCCGGTCGCTCTCGGAGAACGCGATGTCGCCGGCAACTCTGAAGCGGCTCGCACCCTTGCTCGAAAAGGCGCGCGGGCTCCGTCCCGCTCCAGGCGAATCGCGGACGGAGGCTCTCTGGCGTTACGCGCACGCGCATCCCGAAGAGCTGCATGCGCTTCTCGAACCGGAAGCCGAGAAGGTGATCGCCAAGACGCGCCGGGAGATCGCCACGGCCGAGGAGACCATCCGTGCGGGTGCCCCCGGGGTCGCGGCGCGCACGCCCCGCGGACGAAAGGCATCCTCACCTGCCTCCTCGCCTGCGAGGAAGGCGAAGACGTCCCGGGCCCATGCCGCTCCGAGACGACCGTCCCCGGTGGCCTCGTCAGAGACCCCGGAGGCGCCCGTCGTCTCCTCGGCAGAGCCGGAGAAGCACGCGACGAACGAGGCGCCTCCGCCGCCTGCCATCGACCCGAGCGTGGCGCGTCCTGCGGCGGCTCCTGCGGCGGCTCCTGGCGAGCCCAGCCCCGCTGCGCGCACCGGCCGGCCGCGTCGTCCGCGCGCGCAGCTCGGGCTCGACTTTGAGGCACCCGCGGCGGCGCCGACCGCGCGGCCTGCACTCGACGTCGCATCCATGCCACCACACGCCCCCCCTGCCGTTCCTGCCGCCAGCCCGCCCGTGAAGAGGCCGAATCCGTACGAGCAGAAGAAGTCGGCGCGCATCGAGCGGCAGCGGACGCGTGCCGAAAAACTTCGCGCGGGCGCCAAGGCATCCCACGACCGCGCAAAGTCCATCGGCGACGCGATCCCGATGGGACAGCCCATCCTCATCGGGCACCACTCCCAGAAGCGCCACGAGCGCGACCTCGGCAAGATCGACAAGTCGATGCGCAAGAGCGTGGAGCTGACGCGCGCGGCCGACACGCTCGAGCGGCGTGCTGCCCGCGCCGAGAAGAGCGACGCCGTGTCGAGCGACGACCCCGAGGCTGTCGCGAAGCTCCGGGCAAAACTCACCGAGGTCGACAACGACCGGGGGCGGATGCGCGATGCCAACATTGCCATTCGCGCGGGGGGCGATGTCGCCAGGCGCCTCAAGGGGCTCGGGTTCTCCGAGACGAGGGTGAAGGAGCTGCTCAAGCCCGACCCGATGGGGCGCATTGGCTTCCCCGCGTACGCCCTGCAGAACGCCTCGACCGAGAGCGCGCGGATCAAGGCGCGCATCGCGAACCTCGAAAAGCGTGCCGCGTCTCCGGCGCGTGCCCCGGAGACGATCGGCGGCGCGACGATCTCCGAAGCCGAGAACCGCGTCCGCATCGTCTTCCGCTGCGTACCGCCGGAGAGCGTGCGCAAAGAGCTGAAGGGCTCGGGCTTTCACTGGTCACGCTCGATCGGAGCGTGGCAGCGGATGACGAGCAACGCCGCATGGTCGGAGGCCAAGCGGATCCTCACCGCGCACGCGCTGCCGCCCCCCGCCGCCATCGAGACGGCGCCGGCGTCGAGGGGTGCGCGATGAGCGCGGCCTGCGTGCCGGTGACGTTCATAGACCGGCTGCGGAGCGCCGCGCTCATGGGCGCGCGAGAATACGCAGGCCGAACCATCCTCGAGCCGTCGCAGCTCTTCACCAGCCCCTCCGCGCCGTACTACGCGTCACCCTACCGCCTGAAGCTCCACGCCTCGTGGGGAACGGTAACGGCCGGCTTCGACGCGCCGCCATGGCGCCTATGGCAGGACGAGGCAGACCCCGCGTACTTCCAGGATGCATCGAGCTGGTACGCGGCGCCGGCCTACGAGGCCATTCCCGCCCATCCGCAACAGCGCGGCGGGTCGCTTTTGCGAGGGCCGGGCGCCCGGAAGTACCCTCCGCCCGCCCCACCCCCGTCCGGCGCGGCCGCCTGGCAGCGCCAGCGCCTCGTGGCGCTCGCAGCCTCCATGATCGGGTACCCCTACCGGCGCCACCACATCCCCGACTGGCAGCCCGACGCGCGCTGGTACGCCGGACTGGCACTGCCACCGGGCGACCTCGAGTCGCAGTGGATTGGGCAGGGTGTCGACTGCGCCGACTACACATCCTGGCTCTACAACTTCGGCCTCGGCCTCCATCTCGACCCGAACATCAGCGTGCAGGGCGGCCTCTGGTCGACCTCGCCCATCCTCGACAACAACGACGGGACGGCCACGTACCGTGCCCGCAAGGTCGACGACGCCTTGGCTGCGATGACAGCCGGCGGAGGCTACCGGAGCGCCTACAGCGTCCTCCGGAACACGCTCCAAACGGGCGACCTTCTGTACATCGCCGGCGACACGCCGACGACCGAGATCCTCACCCTGCTCAAGGCCTCCGAGACGACGACCCTGCAGAGCCTTCTGACGCACGTCCTCGTGTGGCTCGGCGACACGGGCCTCTCGCCAGACGACCGCCCGCTCGTCACGGACTGCTACGGTCGAGGAGTGGTGACCGACGCCAAGGGCGCGGCGATCCCCGACGGCATCCAGGTCCGGCCGTTCTCCCCGCCATCGCGGGCGACGCTTCCGAGCACATCGACCCCACCAGGCGAGCCGAGCTGGTACTTCGATCACTTCGTCTGGGCGCAGAGGATCCTCCCGGCCCGGCCGGGGAGAGTGAACAGGCGCCCGTCGGCACCGGCGGTCTGACGCGAGGGCCGGCCTTTGCGAAAGAGTCGACGAACGTGACCGCGCTCAGTCCTGCCGCGGCGCGCCGGCAACGCCAGGAGCTCATGGCGCAGATCGCGCGCGAAGAGCGACGCAAGCAGCGTCAGCTTCTTACAGATCTGCGGGCGCAAGTGCGACAGGCGCGCGCGGATCGCAAGGCCGCGCTCGAAGCGGCGCGAACCCGTTGCCGTACCGAGCGACTCTCGGTCCGCGAGCGCGTCGAGATGCTCCGCCAGCGGGTACTCCAGGAGCTGCGGGACGCCGTCGCCGCCGAACGTGCCGAGGCGCGCGAGACCTGCACGGTGCGCCTCACTGCAGCGCGCGGGATCGGCGACCAGATCAAGCGGGTCCGCGCGACGCTCGAAGCCGAGCGCGCATTCCAGCGCGACATGCGCCGGATCGAGAGCGCGAACCGTCAGCGCGCCCGGCAGGTCCACCGAGCGTCGGCCGCCGAGCGCCGCTCGGAGAGCGACGACTCCGTTCGTGCCAACATCGGCCCCGAGTTCTGGGCCCTGTTCGATCGGGTGAAGGGCTCGATCAAGGCGTCGCCGCGCATGTCTCGTACGGAAGCGTTTCTGGCGTACGTCGAGAGCCATGCTGACGAGTACGTCGAGGCTCTCGAGAGTCGCACCGATGCGCTCGTTCGGGAGATGGAGGAGCGCCAGGCGGCCCCCGCCCCTCATGAACGGTGGCACTCGCCGGCGGACTCTCACCCCGAGGTTGGGCCATCATCCCGGGCCGCCGACAGCGTGCCGTTTTGAGCCTCCTCGAGGAAGCGAGACGAAGCGCGCGTCGCCCGGCTCAGGGAGTGCTAGGACCAGCGCCGTGACGACGTCGCCGGTTCGACTGCAACGGATCCTGCAGCTCATTCCGAAGCCGCCTCGCAAGATCACCGTCGCGAAGCTTGCCAAGCAACTTCACGACGACGGCATCCGGGTCACAACGCGGACGGTGCGCCGCGACCTCGAAGAGCTGATGGCGGTTCACCCACTGGTCTGCGACGGCAACGGGCGACCGCAGGGTTGGTCGTGGCAGCGCGGAGCGGCGCCCCTCCTGCCCCCCACGCTCGATCCCGACACGGCACTCGCCTTGAAGCTCCTCGCCCACCACGCCGCGTCGGAGCTTCCACCGCGGACCTTCGAGCACCTCGGCCCGTACCTCACCCAGGCGGAGCGGATCCTGCAGAACAACCCGAACCCGGCGTTGCGTCGGTGGCCCGACAAGATCCGCGTCCTCGCGCCCGGCCTGTCGTTCGCGCCTATCGCCGTCGACGCGGCGGTCCACGGGGTCGTGTACAAGGCGCTGTTCGAGGAGCAATGCTTTCGCGCGCGCTACCGCAACGCACGCCAGCAGACCAAGGAGCACGTCGTCCATCCGCTGGGTCTCGTTGTGAGATCGCCTCAGCGCTACCTCGTGTGCACCGTTCGCGCTGGTCAGCCGCCCATCCAGCTCGCGCTCGCGCGCATCCGCACGGCGGAACTGCTCAGCGAGGCCCGCCTGGTACCAGCTGGCTTCGACCTGGACGACTTCCTCCGCCGCGGCGAGCTCGACGTGCCGCTGGCCCCCGAGCCCATTGCCCTGCGCTTCCGCATCAGCCGCGAGGCCGGCGGATTCCTCTTTGACATGCGCTTCGCCGACGACCAGCGCATCACCGCGACGGCCGACGAATGGCTCCTGGTCGAGGGGACCGTTTGGTACACGCGCGAGCTTCGACGCTGGATTCTTGGCTTCGCCGGGCACATCGAGGTCCTGGATCCTCCGCAACTACGCGAAGACATTCGGGCCACGGCATGCCTCCTTCTCGACCAGCACGATCTGGTTCGCAAGTGACAGCCCGTGTCACTAGTGCGTCGTAGAGTCCATCCATGGCGCGCCGGTCGGGCGCATCTTCCTGGAGGTCCTGATGAACGCACTGCTCGATCCGATGAACAAGACACCCAGGCGTGCAGTCGTGGGCGGCCGACACTTGCCACCCGCGGCCAATCTGACCGGCCGCGCCGGGGCGTGCCAGATCCTCGGCATCGACAAGCGTGAGCTTCGCCGCCTGGAGGAGAAGGGGATCCTTCAGCCGGCGGTGCTGCAGCCGAACGGGGTGCGGTGGTTCGACATCGACACGGTGTGGAGGCTCGCCATCGAGCGCCAGAAGGCGGGCAAGGTGCCTCGCCGGCGCGCGCGGCGGCCATCGAACCGGCCCGAGGGGGTCCAGACTGTGACGGGCGCGGAGACGCGCAAGATCGCCGGGTGGTTTGCCGCGGGTCTCTCGCACGCCGAGATCGTCCTGCTCTCCGGCAAGACGCATGAGACGATTCGCTACCTCTACGCGCAGCACATCACTCCGAGCGGGGCGCGGCTGCGGATGACGGCGCGCGCCCCCGTCGACGCGGTTCCCGAGTCGCCCGCGTACTTCCCGGAGCTCGAGCCGGCGCCAGATGCCAGCAGGCCTCGGCGTCTGGCCCCTCGGCCAGAGCCGGTCGCCCTGGCGCTGCCTCCCGGGGCCGTCCCGAACGCCAAGGCGCTGCCGCGCACACCTCGCTCGCTGTCGGCGACCCCATCGCCGTCCGCACCTCGCCGGCCCCTGACGCAGGTGCCCGAGTCGTGGTTCTCGGACCCCCTCCGGCCGCTGGCGGACGATGACGGCCTATAGCCAGGTGGCGACCTACCAGGGTGCTTGAACGCGGTGCCGCAGCGGCTCCCGCGCTATTGACGACCGCACACGGCCCCACCAAGGTTGCTCGCGCATGAGGAAAGGACGATCCCTGAAGCCGACGCCCAGGAAGAGGTTTGGGGACGTTCCCCAGGATCCGATCGTTCGGGCATGGCGCGAGATCAACCGGAGCCCAAGGCCACCCGTGACCACGCGAGAGAGTCGCATCGCCGTGCTCGCCTGCAAGTTTCCGCCGTTCGTGGGCGTCGACCTGTCGAAGGATCCGAAGCCGAACGGTATCGAAGCGCGCATCGACGAGCTCCACGCCTATCTCGAACGGGCGGGAGAGCTCGACCCGGACGAGCTCCTCCTGGCGGACGTCCAGCCGTTCGTCTGCGAACTGCACGACGTGCTGACGAGCGACAGAGCCCCCGGCGACCGCGCCGAGGCGATGCCGAGCGATGGCACGCTCGGTCCCAACGCTGACGAGCTGCAACGGCGGGCATGGGACATCGTCAACCGCGAGTTCCCGGGCGTCCTTGGAGCCCGGATCGTCAATACGGTGCGGCTTCTGTACGTCGCCTTGACCTCCTCGGCGGACGTGGCAAGCGCGCGCCAGACCGAGAATCTCATGGGGGTGCTTCACCAGGCGTTCTGCACCTGGCTTCTCGAGCACCGAACCGCTCTACTTACCGTGGAGGAGTGGGAGGAACTGCTGGCGTTCCAGACACCGCTCGCGCAAGCGTGACTGAGCTCGTTCACGGCGATGCGCAGACGCCCCCGTCTCCCAGGACCTTTGGATCACGCGGCAGGTTCCAGATGCCGAGTGGTTGCAGATCCTGCGGCACCGGATAGCGCTGGGACGGGGGACGGATCGCCGAGTCACCGTTGGGCAGCGCGAAGCTTCTCCAGGTCTCGGACCGCGTTCTCCTTGGCGTCCTTGGCGAGGTGCATGTACCGCATCGTGGTGGTGAGATCGGCGTGACGCCCCATCTCCTGGATCGTCCTCGCCGGGACGCCGGCCTGGGCCAGATGCGAACAGTATGTGTGACGCAGCACGTGGGCCCGGCCAGTCTCGGGCATCCCCACCGACCGCTCGACCCGCATGATCACCCAGGCGAGAGCGCGCCAGCTCATCGGCTCACCGTCGCTCTGGAGCACGTAGTCGCCGTTCTTCGTGCGCTCCAGCCGCCTCAGCGAAGCGAGCAGGCGCTTGCTCATCGGGATCGGCTTCTCGAGGCCGCCCTTCACGACGTCCTCAAACCGCTCGGTGACGGTCCGCTGGTAGACGCTGGCGCGGATGGTCAGCCGCCGCGCGCGATAGTTCACGTCGCTCCACTTGAGCGCCATCATCTCGCCGACGCGCAGGCCGGCCTCGCCTCCGAGCAGGACGATGACAAGGGCGCGCGGGTCTTTCATCTGGGCCGCTGCCTTCGCCATCACGGTGTACTGCTCCACTTCGTAGAACGGCGGCGCCTTCTGCGCGTCCACCTTGGCGAGCTTGATCTTGCACGGCATCGCCGTGAGGCCGCTCTCGTCGCTACACTCGATGGCGTAGGCGAGCATGGAGAGGAGGACCATCCTGCGGTTGTTGATCGTCTTGCGGGAGTCTGTCGGCTGGATGATCCGATCTCGCCTCAGCTCCCGGTAGCCTCCCTTGCGCCAGGTCGCTTCGAGCTCGTCGACGAGCGATTGCCGGAGGCCGTCGAGGGGCACCTCTCCGACGAGCTGGACGACGTGCGTCTGCAAGAGGCTCATGGCCGAGTCCGCAGAGCTTCGCTTCGCGGCCTGGTAGTGCCGCTCCATCTTGGGTACCCACTCGGCCACCGTGAGCACGGCCCTCGGCCCGACGTCCTCCGGCGGATCGACTTCGCGCACAGGCGCGCGCAACTCACCGAGCAGGACAGCCTGCCGACGGTCACCCCACCCACGCGCGGCGGTCCGGGTGCCGACGATGACTTTCCGGTCACGCGCCTTGGTGTCGTCCGCCCGCGTCGTGCGTACGTCCACCATCCATCGCTTCTCGCCGCCCGGCCCGGGCTGCCACGGCGTCACGCGCACAGTCATTTCGGGTGCCCCTCCTTGTTCACCTCCAGACGTTAGCATCCGGGGCAATGGCGGGGCAATGGGGTCTACATGCTTACGAAGAGGCCAAAAACAAGGCTTTTTGTGGGCTCAGTCAGGGGTTCGATTCCCTTCTCCGGCACTCAACACCTCCGGTGTTTCGCACCGGAGAAGGAACTCAGGCGCTCGGCCTCGCCCGGCGGACGAGTCCTCGGGCATGATTCCCTCGCGCGCCCCCACGGACGGGACGAGCGCGTGCCCGTGGCTCGCGATGCCGGCGTTGCGCGTTGGCGTTCGTCGCTGAAGCCAGTGGCCATCGCGGGAATGATCGGGATGCCGGGCCACATCGAGTGGACCCCGTCGGCGCTTGCGCTTGACGCCGCCGGCCCCTCGGCATCACCGTTCGTCATGCCGGTTCCGACGTCTTTTGCGAGTGAGACCTGGTCTGGTGGCCTGGTGGCCGGAGTTCCCGCGGACATACGCCGCGTCGTCGTTCGCCGCGGGGTCGCGCTCGTCGGTGCGCAGCGCGAGGTCCTGATGCTGCGCGCGGGCGAGGAGCACTTCGCAAGCCGCGCGCTGCCCCGCGGGGTCGCTCCGATCTGCGCGATGAGCGTCGAGCCCCGGCGCGGCCCTCGCCTGGCCATCGGAACGCCGCGTGTCATCGCGGTGCTGGACGGCGACGCGGTGGGGACGCGGCACCTCGACCCGTTGGCGTCACCGCTCGAGGATTTGGCGTGGGGCCCGTGCCCAGGCGGTGGCTGGGCCCTGTACGAGCTCAGCGCGGATGGGGCGCTCGAACGCACCCGCCCTGAGACGGGGGGCGTCGAGGAGATCCCCCTCAGCTTCCCCATCGCCCTCGCCAGTGGGGACGATGGCCTACTCGCGGTCGCGTCGATCGACCCCGAAGCGCCGGCGGTCTGGACGACGCGCGACGGCAAGACCTGGTCCTACAGGCTGCTGCCGGAGCTCGACGGGATGGGGGTGCATGGCTTTGCGGTCGCCGGCGAGGCCGCCGCCATCAGCCTCGCCGGACAGGGCGTCTTCGTGAGCCGCGGCCTCGACGCGCCTTTCACCCGCTGCGCCGCGCTTGAGCGGGGCACCGCCCTCGCGTTCGAGGGCGACGGTCCCGCGGCGCCGCTGCTTGGCGTCGTGCACCCCGAGTTCGCGGAGACCATCGTGCGGGTGGAGGCCGACGGCACGGCGGCGCGCGTCGTCACGATCGAGACTCCCGTCGGTGCGCCGGAGCCGTTCGTGAGCGCGCTGGTGTGGGACGCCTCGCGCAGCGTGCTCTGGGCGTCGATCGAGGGCGTCGGTCTCCTCCGCACCGCGCCCAAACACGCCCGCGGAGGCCAGTTGTCCTGACTCAGAACCGTCCGCTCACCAACATGCCCCCGACACCGGGCGCCACGCTCACCCCGGAGTCGCCGAGCCACGGGAACGCGCCGACGCCGAGGGCCGCGAGGCCCACGACGAAGCTCACCGTGGACGCGTCCGCGTTGAACCCGGCCTGACTGTTTCAGGTCGACGGCCGTCGGGCAGGGGTTCGTCGTGCACGTCGCGTTCGGATCGTTGTGCTTCGCGATGGCGGTCAGCCCGAAGTAGGTACCCAGCCCGAGCCCGATGACGCCCCGCGGCCCCGGTTGTTAGCGCCGCGATCTGCCGCGACGAGAGGCCCGCACGAGGCGTTGGCGCGACCACCGGCTGCTGCGGTGCGACGACCGGTGGTGGCGGTACCGGCGGCACGTCCTCCAGCACGGACAGGGTCGCCGTCTGCACGTCTCCGTCGCCGCCCATGCCCACCTCGACGCGCCGGCGGACCTTTCCCGGCGCCGAGGCCTCGATGACGTGCGTGTTCGGATCGACCGGGATGCGCGTGCCCCATGCCGCACGACCGAACACGATCCCGTCGCGGGTGATGGAGAGGTCGGGCCGGTCCGCCTCGGGGGGCACTACGATGATCAGCATCGAGAGCCGGCGCTCGAGCGCCTTCATGTGCTCGTCGGCGAAGGCCACCCGGTCGTCGCGGCCATCGCACTCGGCCATCGCGCTCGCGGTCATGCCCTCGCGCTCGTGGCACGAGGCGAGGTTCAAGACGGTGCCGGGGGCAGCGATCTCGAGCGCGCCACGATCGACGGCCCTGCCACGCCATCGGCCGTCGTCGAGTGGCTGCGTCAGGTGGCGCGCGCTGGTGAAGGCGCACGACGCCGGCATCGTCCACCGCGACCTCAAGCCGGAGAACCTCTTCCTCACACGGCGCGAGGACGGCTCGCCGCTGGTGAAGATCCTCGACTTCGGCATCGCGAAGATGGCGGCAGAGACGGGAGCTCTCACGCAGTCCGGGCAGTTCCTCGGAACGCCGTACTACATGGCGCCCGAGCAGGCGGACAGCGAGGGTGTGGTCACGGGGCGCGCGGACCTCTACTCTGGACGGGCACTACTAGAAGGATGTCGAGCAGTCCCCGGTTTCTCTGCTCATCGTCACGGGATCTCGATGGCCGTGGTCACGTCGTTCTCGAGAGGCCCTCGGACTTCCGTGATCGGCCCGCGTGGCCACCTTGACGGGCCGCGGACCCCGGTGGAAGGCCCGCGATGTTCGGCCGACGGGCCGTTGCCGATGAACGAGGCCCGCCGCTCGACCCGCGCGGACCGTCTCCGGCCAAGACGGCCCGCTCACCCACCGCCGAGAGTCTCTTCGCAACGTCCGAGGTCCGCTGACGGACGAGAGACGAGGATCACACCTGACGGCGGAACGAACCGACACGCGCACGGCGCTGCTACGCTTCGACCGGTGCGCAAGGGGCTCTCACCGAGGATGCGCTGGATCAGGATGGGGCTCGCGCTGGCGGGCCTCGCAACGCTCGCGGCCGCCGCCCTGATGTTCTGGCGACGGCCGGTGCCCGACGAGGCCGCGGCAATCCGCGCGCGGGCGTTCGAGGCGTGCCGTGCGGGGGAGTGGGGTGAGTGCATGACTCGGCTCGACGAGGCCCGAAAACTCGATCCCGAAGGCGAGACCGCGCCGGCCGTGGTGCAGGCGCGGCGGGCGCTCGAGGCGAAGTAGGAAGGAGACGGCCGAGGCTTCGTCTTGACGGGCGGCCTCCCCGGGGCCGACCCTCCGCGGTTGCTCGGAGGTGCGCTCGCTCGATCGTGCGTCCCCGTGCGTGCATCAGGCGTCGTTCTCGAGCGAGGAAGCCATGAAGAGCGTGCTTGGTCTGGTCGCGGTGATCGCGTTGGCAACGGTTGCATGTGAGAGCGAGCCGCAAGCGCCGCCCCCGGTCGCGCCCGCGCCGCCGGCGCCGGCGGTGGCGCCGCCGGTCGTGACGGTGGAGCCGCCGAAGCCTCCGGAGAAGAAGCTCATCACCATTGCCACCAGGTCGCCCGACGCGAGGGCCGCGCTGCTGATGGCGTGGGACCTGGCGGACAACGGCCACAACGAGGAGGCGATCGCCCAGTGCAAGGCGGCGATCGCCGCGGATCCGGATTTCGCCCTTGGCCACACCTGCGTCGGCAGCATGACGCCGGGTGTTGCAGGTCAGGTGGAGCTGGACGCGGGGCTGCGGCTCGCCGCCCAGCTGCCCGATGCCGAGCGACTCTATGCCGAGGCCAGCGCCGCCTACCGCCGGCAGGAGTGGACAAGTACTACGCCGATCTGAAGCGCGTGGCCGAGCTCGCCCCCGACGACTTTCACGCATACGGCTCGCTCGGCTGGAGCCAGACCGATCGGCGCGACTTCACCGGCGCGGAGGCCACGCTTAAGGGGGCGCTCGAGCTGAAGCCCAGCGCGAGCTGCGTCCACGGCTGGCTGACGTGGATCTACACGCAGCTGCACCGGTACGACGACGCGCTCGCATCCGCGAAGAGGTACGCCGAGGGCGCTCCGAACGAAGCTGGCGCCCACCAGGCGCTCGCAGGGGCGCCCCTCAACCTCAATCAGCCCAAGGACGCCGACGCCGAGCTGACGAAGGCGGTCTCGCTCGGGCCCAAGTCACGTTCGGCGTACTACGACCAGGCGATCGTCAAGGCCATCACCGGTGACTTTGCTGGCGCACGCGACTTGCTCGAGAGGTCCAAGGCCACCGAGGTGCAGTCCACGGACGCGCTCGAGAGAACCACCAATGCAGCATGGGTGCTCCTCGCGGAGGGCAAGCAGGCGGAGGCATTCGCGCTGCTCGACGCGACCGAGAAGGACGCGGACGAGCACCGGGCGCCGTGGCCCGCGATGCGGGCGCTGGCCCGCGCCTGGACGCTCTGGACGCTCGGCAAGACGGCCGAGTCGATCAAGGCCGCCGATGCCGCGCTCGGGCGGTGCGACAGCCGGCCGGAGTCGTCGGAGCTCTAAAGGGGCCTGCCACCGCGACACGCTCACAGTGAAGGCGTTCGCGCAGATCCGTGGGGGCAAGATCGCCGACGCGCAGAGGACCGTCGCGCAGCTCCGCGAGGAGGCCAAGAAGTGGCCGGACAACAACTGGCTGCAGACCGACGTGGAGATGCTCTCCGACGAGGTCGCCGCGCTGGCGGCGAAGGACAGGAAGGCCGGGGCCGCTCTCCTCGCCAAGTGCCCGCCGGACAACTTCACCTGGAAGCTGGCCTTCCTCAGGCAGATGGAGAAGGACGGCGACAAGGCGGGTGCGGAGCAGCTGGCAAGGACATCCTCGGGAGGCCGATCCGGGACTTCAGTTACCCGCTGGTCGCTCGCCTGACGAGGAAGTAGGCGCCCCGCCCGACACGCCCCACCCGGCGGTGTGATGCCTGTCGGCTTCGCCTGAGGCCCAGGGATCGGGGGCGGCGGCCCACGCGCCGCTCCGCCGTCTGGCCCGATACGCGTACTTGCACGTTGCACGCGTCTCGAATGAATCTTGCTGTCGTCCTCCGCCCGGTGCGCGTCACCGGAAGCGGACCAGGGGAGTGGCGTGGGTCCGTTCTCCCTCACGACCTCAGGAGGATGCACATGCAACCAGTTGGCGGGAAGACTCGGCGGACCTCGTTCCTGGTGGTGGCGCTGCTGGCGACGGCCGCGGGAGGCGAGGCGTGCAGCAGCAGCGGCGGGACTGCGGAGCCGACGGGTACGACCTCGCAGGCCGTCACGGCCTCGCAGCTCGCCCACGGCCGCAACGTGTGGCTCAAGGCGACCTTCGGCGGGGAGCAGTTCTTCTCGCTGGTCCTGCCCCAGGCGCTGGGCCTCGACCTCGGCTTCGGACAGGTGCTGACCACGCCGCGCGCGCAGCGCTTCGCGCAGTGGGGGGTGGTCAACGATCCCGACTGCACCGACGGCAACGCATCCACCGGGGGTCTGGACATCTGTCCGCCGGACGTCGACCCCGCAGATCCTGACGCCCCCTTCGAGGGAGCGCCCTCCGGCGTCGTGGGCATCCGCCTGTACCCGAACCCCACGGGCAACGACCCGCCGATGCTGGCAGGCGTCTCGTGCGCCGGGTGTCACGCCGGGCTGAACCCGCAGAACCCGCCCGCGGACCCGAGCCGCCCCACCTGGGACAACATCGCGCTGACCACGGGCAACCAGTACATCCAGATCGGCAAGATCTTCGGCGCGAACCTGCCCCAGACCGACCCGCGGTGGCAGGTGTTCCACACGTGGGCCCCCGGGACCGTGGACACTACGGCCATCGAGAGCGACGGGATCAACAACCCGGGCATCATCACCCAGTTCTACGACTTCCCGGATCGGCCCTACTTCACCGTCCACCAGGGCGGGGTCCTGCTGAACGCGTACGGCGTCACCGGCGGGCAGGCGCACCGCGCAGGCCAGGGCGGCGAGGACGACGTGGGGTGCGAGCTCGCGGCGACGCGCGTGTACTTCAACATCGGCATGTGCGCGGCCGAGTGCATGCTGCCGCACCTCACCAACGGTCCGGGCGGGATGCAGACGCCGATCGACCTGGCGGCCTGCGGGGCCGCGTGTCCGTACCTGCCGGCCCAGCAGGCCGACGTGGCCGACGAGTGCGCCTTCATCAACGACGCCGCCTCGACCCCGCCGCCACGGCTGCTCTCCACACCGGGCGGCAGCCGGTACGTGGACGTGCGGGCCGCCCGGCGGGGGGAGGACGTCTTCGAGCGGAGCTGCGCCTCGTGCCACTCCAACGGCAACCAGCCGCCCCACAACGTGTGGTCCGACGACCGGATGCATGAGGCGAGCGGCTACAACCCCTTCATCGGCGAGCCGCCTGGGGACGTGGGCACCAACGAGTGCCGGGCCCTCACCACGAACTGGATGGCCGGCCACATCTGGGCGGCCTTCAGCTCCGACGAGAAGAAGGCCGAGGGCCCCGGCTTCTATCGTGACGTGCCGCTGCTCGGCGTATGGGCGACGGCGCCGTTCCTCCACAACAACCGGCTCGGTGCGTACTCGGGGGATCCGAGCGTGGCCGGGCGAATCGCCGCGTTCGAGAACGCCTACGACCAGCTCGTCAACCCGTGGACGCGCGATGAGCTCGGCTCGGTGCAGGTGACCACGGTGGCCATCACCCTGCCGGGCATCCCGGTCCCGCTGCCTGCCGCGACGCCGGTGGGGGCGTTCGCCAACCTCGACCAGACGACGGGGCAGCTGCTCTGCGACGACTTCGTCGAGAACGGCGGGCATTACTTCGGAGCGTTCCTGTCCGACAGCGAGAAGAACGACCTCCGCGAGTTCCTGAAGACACTCTGAAAGCCCCCGACGCTACGCCCGCTCCGGGGGGACCGAGTAGGTCATCACGGCGTGGGCGACGGGCGCGTCCTCCTCCCCCTCCTGCGCCACCGTGACGTCGCCCACCACCAGCCGGCGGCCCTCCTTGAGTACACGTGCGCGCGCGACCAGCACACCGGCTCGCGGGCGGCGCAGGAAGTGGATCGTCGCGTCCGTGGTCACCGCCAGGGGCACGGGACCCACGCACGCGAGCACAGCCGCATACATCGCCAGATCCGCCAGGCTGAACAGCACCGGCCCAGCCACCGTGTCGCCGGGACGGAGGTCGTCCTTGCCCGTGGGCAGCCGCAGCACGGCGAGCCCACGCTCCAGGGTCACCAGCTCGAAAGGCATGGCCGCGGCCGAGGGCATCCCCTGGCGCAGCACCTGCTCGAACACCGCCGGCGTGATCTGGCTCGTCGTCATGGCCCTCAGGTAGCACGCCCGGGCGGTCGACCCGCCGGACGAGTCGGAGCAGGCGGTTTAGGCTACGCTATGAGGTCTGGTGACGCGCCGACGCCGTGCCCCGTCCAGCTCTCCCGACGACACCCAGACGACGTCGCCCTTCGAGATCGCCCCGTCCATGGCGGACGGGGAGGACACGGGGAGCGTCCAGCTGGGGCCGTTCGAGCGGCTCTACGAGTCCCTGTTCGCCGAGGCCCTGGAGGGGGGGGAGATCTCCCCGGAGGAGCGCGAGCGGCTGAACCTCGCCGCCAAGGCCCTCGGCCTGGACGCCTCGCGCGTCGCCGGGCTGGAGTCGGCGCTGCTCGAGGCGTGGGAGTCCGATGCCGCCGAGACGCTGGTCGACCCACGCACCCATCTGCACGCCGATCCGGGGACGCTGGCCGACCGCTGGCCGAGCTCCGCGGCGCCGGCGATGCCGAGCTACGACGACGAGTCGCCGACGCTCGCGAGACCGAAGGAGGAGAAGTCCTCCGCCACCGGTGTACGCCAGGAGCTGCCGCGGGAGCTGGCCTTTCGCGAGCTCCACGCGCGCTACGAGGGCGCCTCCCGCAGGGGGGCCCTTGACGACCAGTGGCGCATCGCCGAGGTGCTCGTGCAGCGCGGTGCCGCGACGCAGGAGCAGCGCTCCTTCTGGGATGCCCACCGCCGGCCCGGCCCGATCCGCCCCACCCACCAGCTCAGCGCCGAGGACTGGACCTCACTGCTCATGCACCCGGACGAGGACCGCACGACCGGTGAGGTCTTCGGCGTCATCGCCTCGGCGGCGCTCGTCGGGCGGGTCTCGGCCATGCGCCGCGACGGAACGCTGCCGAAGCTCGACCCGGACCGCTACCAGAACCCGCTGACGTCGACCGTGAGCGCCGTCCGGGCCATCGCCTGGGCGGCCGCCACGCTCGGCATCCGCACGCCACCGATCTACGTCGACCCCGACCTCGAGGTGGGCTTCGAGATCATCTCCATGGTCCCCCCCTCGACGCGCATCGGGGCGCGGGCCCTCTCGGGCCTGGGCTCGGCGCAGCTCGCCTTCCACTGCGGCCGCCACCTGGCCTGGTATCGCGAGGACCACTTCGTCTGCACCCTGGTGCCGAGCGTCGCGTACCTGGAGACCATCTTCTACGCCGCGCTGCGCCTCGGAGCTCCGGCGCTCACCCTGCCCGACGACGTCCGCGAGCGGGCCAAGGTCTTCTCGCAGGCCATCGTCCCCTGCCTCGAACCCCACCAGCTGGAGCGTTTGCGACGCCTTGTCGCGCGCTTCCTCGCCCGTGGGGGCCGCACGAACCTGAAGCGGTGGGCACGCGCCGCGGAGTGGACGGCGTGCCGGACCGGCCTGCTGCTGTGCGGCGAGCTGGCCACGGCGGCGGACGCCCTGGCCAACGAGCCCGGGGGCGAGACCCGGATCACGCAGCTAGAGACGTTCTGGGCCAGCGAGGAGGCGGGCGAGCTGCGGCGCAAGCTCGGGGTCGCGCTCTGAGCCGCCAGCGAGCCTCACTGCACTGCAGGATTGCTGGCCACGAACGGCGCCCGGATCGTCAGAGTGCTCACCCCGAGCTCGTGCGGGATGGGTGGCAGCGGGGACGCGTGACGGACGGCGTCGGCGCAATTGCGATCGAACTCCTCGATCCCGCTGGGGCGCAAGGGGGGCCACTGCACCGTGACGTGCCCGTCGGCTTGCACCACGAACTGAAGGATCACCGTTCCCTGTTTCAGCTCGAGTAGCGCGCTCCTCGGGAACGCGTTCGCCCACAGGGGATCGATCCGCGCGTGGAGCTGGCGGAAGTAGGGCAAGAGGCGCGGATCGCTCGTCCAGAAGTCGAAGACCTCGCCCTCTCCCACGCCCATGGGACGCGCGTGCGAGCCTGCGCCCGTGCTGGCGCCTGCGCCCGCTTCACCGCCGCCCCCGTTGCCCCCCTGCCCTTCCCCCGTGGCCCCTCCGGCGGTGCTCGCGTGCAGGAGCGACCTCACGGTGGTCGCAACCTCTTGATCGCTGTCGACGTTGTCGCGAGGGCGGGCCCCTTCGTTGGCGGGCACCGCGACCGGCCCCAGCGTGACGTCGGGACGTGCGCTGCCGATCGGCGCCGACGCACGGTGGTCGAGCCCCGCACGCGCCTCGGCGACACCTTGACCTGGAGCCCTCGCGAGCGTTCCTGCCCGTGCCCCGCCCACGGCGCGGTCGGTCTCGCCGCTGTCGCCGGGCGCCGCGGCGCCGACGGTCCCGCCCTGCACGCTGGGCAGCGGTGACTGCAGCGCGCCGCGACTGGGCTCGCCCGGAGCATCGGGCCGCCGTTGCATCACCGTCCCGTTGCCGGTGATGAGCAGCGTGAGCTCGGTGGGATGCGTCGTGGAGCGCCGGTCCTCCCACGATTGCCGCACGCGCGCGACGCGCATGCGCTGCAGCTGGTCGCGATCGAGGCGGCTGAGGAGGTCCGGGGAGAGGCGCATGCGCTCGTCGCCGTCGGCGAGGTTGAGCGCCGGGACGGGGACGTGAATGTCCCCTCCCCGACCCGCCGCGCCGGTATCGAGATGCGCGACCGTCGCGCCGCCGCTGACCTGCGGCGGCTCTCCTGCGGGATCGATCACGCGGTCCTCCAGCAACACGCCGTCGCCCACCGTGGGCAGCTCCAGCGTCACGGAAGAGCCCGGCGTTGAGTCCGGCAGGGGCGGCGCAGCCGAGGCGGGCGCCTCGACGGCCATGGATCGCAGCGCCAGCCAGAACAGGCCGGTGCAGAGCGCGCCGTGGAAGGCGACCGACGCCACCACCGTGGCTCCCTGCACCTTCGTCGACGTGGCCGCCACTTCTACAGCGTGCGGCATCTGGCCCGGCCCCGCCAGCCCCCCGTGTACACCCCGACTCCAGGCAAGTCGTGCGAGCATCTCATCCAACCATGAGGTGCTCTACTCGCTTCCTGATCGCCCTGGTCGCCGTGCCTGCCGCCGTGGCCTGTTCGCACGGCAGCGAGCTGTCTTCCCCTGACTCCGGTACACCCTCCTCAGCCCGGCCGAGCCTCGGCAACGTCATGGCAGAGGTCGCACGGCGCTTCGAGATCGCTGGCAAGGCTGCCACGGCGAACCGCTTCGAGCTGGCCGAGTTCGAGGCCGGCGAGCTGGAGGAGCTGTTCGAAGGCGACGTACCGGCTGCGGAGCTGCCCAAGGAAGGGCCGACCGCGCACATCCCGGTGATGGCGAAATCGTTCCTCCAGACCAGCGCGCCAGACCTGAAGAGCGCAGCGCACGCGCGTGACGCGAAGGCCTTCGCCGACGCCTTCGCGCGCGCCGCGGCCGCCTGCAACGCCTGCCACCGCTCCTCCGAGAAGGCCTTCATCCAGGTGCCGTCGGTGCCGGGTCGCGCCGTGCCGGACCTGGAGCCCCTCGCGCCGGCGGCCAGCGCTCCCCGCCCCCACGAGTGAGCCAATCAGCGAGCGTCAGTTGGCAGGGAAGGCGGCGAGCACCGCGTTGATCATGGGCTCGTATCCGCCGTGCCCCGCGTCGGGTGTCTGCCGCAAGGCAAGCTGCTGCTCGACGTGGACGAAGCGCCCGTAGCTGGTCCCCATCGCCGTGCAGGCCGCCGGAGAGTCGGCGGTGTAGCGTGCCTGCACGTTGTCGGTCCCGCACAGATCGCAGGTCGCCGTCGGGTACCCGGCCCCGCACTGACCGATCGCGACCCCGCCGGCGACGAGCGCACCTGCCAGGCGCGCCGCTGCCCCTGCGTCGCTCCAGTCGCCGGAGCAATCGCTGACCAGCGCGGTGGGACACGGCTCGCCGTTGCCGTGGAGCTGCAGGAAGAAGAGTGTCGGATCGGCGTCGGAGACCCGGGCGTGCACGGCGTTGAACGGCAGGCCGTCCTCGTGCGCCGCGTCCGAGACGCGGTAGGGTTCGCCGCCGTCGCTGCAGGCGTCGGTGGTGCCGGAGCAGGTGCTCAGCGCCACGTCGGTGCAGCGATGCGCGCCAGCCACCAGCAGCATGCGGGCGGCGCTCTGAAGGAAGACGGCGGTGGCCTGGAGCTCGGTGTCGATGTCGAAGATGGGATGGGGCGCCTCGACGACGAGCGCGCGCGAGGGGGTCGGGACGACCCGCGGCGCTGCGAACGTGCCATAGAAGAGCGACGGAGCAGGATGCCCCGAGGCGTCGACCTCCGCCACGACGCGCAGGGCACCCGCCGTCGGGTCCACCATCCGCATCAGCCGGTACGACGGGGGCAGCGCGCAGGCAGCGCCCTCATCGCCGCCGAGCACGGCGACTACGGTCTGCGCGAAGGAGTCTCGCGCCGCCGTCGTCGGTACCACCAGCGCGTCGGAGCCGATGGTCGCCCCGGTCTTCATCGCGCTGACGATGGCCATCATCTCCACGAGCAAGCCCCCGCTCACGTCGACGCCACAGTCGGGCTGCGCCTCCGTGGCGCCGTCCCCTGCCGCGCCGTCCGGGGTCGCCGCGGAGTCCGGCGCAGCCTCGACGGCGGCGTCGGCCGACCCGTCCACCGAGGCGTCGGCGCCACCAGCCAAGGCTCCCGAGCCTCCGCAGGCCGCCAGGAGCAGCGGGGCCAGCGTCGCCAGTTTTGGTCGCGCCGAGCGCGGCGTCATCGCGCGAAGCTCGTCCCGAAGCGCCGCTCGGTGTTGGCGAGGGTGGCCGCGGCGAGGTCCTCCAGCGTCATCCCGCGGAGCTCGGCCACGCGACGCGCCGTGTGTAGGACGTAGGCGGGCTCGCACTTCTTGCCCCGCAGCGGCACCGGAGCGAGGTAGGGGCTGTCGGTCTCCACGAGGAGTCGGTCCAGCGGCGCCCAGGCCGCGACCTCCTGCACCGCGGTCGCGCTGCGGAAGGTCACGATGCCGGAGAGCGACACGTCGAACCCGAGATCGAGGGCCCGCGCGGCGAACGGGCGGTCCTCGCTGAAGCAGTGGATGATGCCTCCGACGTCGCGCGCCCCTTCGCGCTCGAGGATGGCCAGGGTGTCCTCGGCGGCGGAGCGCGTGTGCACCACGATCGGCCGCTTCACCTCTCGCGCCAGCGCGATGAGGTGGGCGAACACCTCGCGCTGCGTCTCGCGCGGCGAGTGGTCGTAGTGGTAGTCGAGCCCGATCTCGCCGACCGCCACCACCCCGGGCTGCGTCGCCAGCGCGCGGAGCTCGGCGTGGGCGGCCTCGCTCCAGCTCACCGCGTCGTGCGGATGGATCCCGACGCAGGCCACGACGCGCCCCGGCCGGCTGCGGGCAAGCTCGACGACGGCCCGCGCCGGGCCGAGATCCGCCCCCACGCCCACCGCCACGAAGCCGACGACGCCGGCGCTTGCCGCACGCGCCATGACCGCGTCGGGTCCCTCCGGGAAGTAGTCCGCGTCGAGGTGACAGTGGGCGTCGACCAGTGCGAGCGTCATGCCGCCCCGTACGGTAGCGTGTTCCGGTGGGCCAGGCGTACCTCGTCTTCTCCTCGGTCGACCCGCCGCGGCTCGACGTCGCGGCCTGGGATGGGCAGGCCCAGCGCTTCTTCGCGACGCGGCTCGAGCTCGTCGGTCCGGCCGGCGGTCGGGAGGCGCGCGTCCTGATCTCGCCCGCGAACGAGCCCGGCGGGGAGCGCGTGCTCTCGGTTCGCCCTCGCCAGGACGCCGATCTGGCGCTGGCCGAGGAGGCAGAGAGGCGAGCGGGTGGAGGCGGGCTGTCACTGCTCGCCCGCCGCTGCCAAAGCGTGTGGGTGATCGCACGTGACCGGGAGGACGACCGGCTCGCGCTGCGGCTGGCGATGATCCTGGCGAGCGTCGCGCTGGGCCCCGTCCTCGACGATCGCGGACCGGAGCTTTTCGGCGTGAAGACGGCGCGGAGCAAGCTGGGGTGACGTCGAGTCCATCACGCAGCCATGGCTGCGGTGCGCCGCCTCGCGATCACTGCTCCCACGACGACGAACAGCGCGCTCCTCACGGCCCAGTCGCAGGTCGACCCCAGCCACACCCCGCGTAGCCCGAGCCCCAGCGTGAGCGCGAAGGTGTAGGTGCACGAGAGGCGCACGACCAGCGCCCCCACCGCGCTGACGCCGAGGACCGCGCGCGTGAAGCCGCCCCCGCGCAGCGCCTGTCCGAGGACGATGGCCGCGCCCATGAACGGCTGGGCCAGCGTCAGGACCGGCATCGCGGTGGCGCCCAGAGCCACTACGCGCGCGTCGGAAGAGAAGAGCACCAGCACGGTGTGACGCGTCGCGAGGCACACCAGGCCGAGCGCGGTGAGGGTGACGACGGAGTAACGGGCCGCCAGGACGGCGCACGACCTGGCTTCCTGCGGGCGCCGCGCCCCGAGCTTCTGCGCCACGAGGGCCGCGGCTGCGATGCCGAAGCCGTCCGCCGACAGGAAGCAGATGGACTCGACGCTAATGAGCGCCTGGTTGGCGGCCATCACGTCGTCGCCCAGACGCGCGATGATGAGGACGAAGCCCATGAACCCCGCGTGGTAGAGCAGGCGCTCGCCGAGGGCGGGCAGCGACACGCGCCGCACCTCGCGGGCCTCGCGTCGCCAGCTGCCGGGCTCCCTCGCGCCCGACGCGTCCCTCCGCAGCGAGACCGCGCCCGAGGGCCGCGAGAGGGCGGCGATGGCCAGGGCCGCCTCGAGGGTGAAGGTGAGCAGCGTGCTGAACCCGGCGCCCCCCGCGCCGAAGGCCCGCGTCCACGGCGTGCCCAGGATGAGCACGCGGTTGGTGCCCACGTGCACCGCGTTGCAGGCCACGCCGATGGCCAGCGGCGTGCGCGTGTCCCCGCTGGCCTGAAGGGCGGCGATCGCCGCGGACCCCACGAACTCGAGCGGTGAGCCGGCGAGCGTCCACGCGAGGTAGGAGCGCGCCGCGTGGACCGTGCCGGGCGACGCGTCGGGAAGCGCGAGGTCGAGGTGGGCGACGATGAGCGGCGCGGCGGCGGTGACCAGCAGGCCCCCGCCCACGGCGAACGCCAGCGACGCCCACGCCGCGCGACGCGCCGAGGTGCGGGCCCCGGCCCCGACGTGCAGCCCCACGCGCGCCACGGTCCCCACGGTGAAGGCCGAGAACACGCTCCACAGGGACCACTCCAGGGGTCCCGCGATCTGCATCGCGGCGAGAGAGTCCTCCCCGTACTGACCGAGCATCGCCCGGTCGACCACGAAGACCAGCGTCTGTAGCAGCGACTGCGCGATCGCCGGCAGCGCGAGGCGCCGGACCTGCTGGGCGAGCGACGGCGTCACACGATGAGGTCGTGGAAGCGCTTCCGAACGAGCAGGCTGGCGACGTCCCCCGCGCAGTTGCGGCAGTAGCCGAAGCGCGCGACGAGGCGGTCGATGGTGGCCTCCGCCTCGCGCCTGGCGTCCGCGTCGAGGCCGACCCCGTCCTCGCGGACCAGGATGACGACGTCACGCGCGATGCGCGCCACGTCCTTCCGGCGATCGCCGAAGATGGCCTCGCGCATGCGACGCAGGTGCTGGGGGAAGACCCCGGTGGGGTCGACCTTCTGGCCGGGGTGGTCGATGGCCCAGGCAGCGATGGAGCTGATGAGCTGGCGCCGCCACTCCTGCGCCTCCACCTTCACGTCGAGCAAACGCTCGACCTCGGCCATCATCTTCTCGTCCGGCTCCTCGTGGCGCTGCATGACCCGGTTGTAGAGCCGCTCCTTCTTCACCCACACATTTACGTGCTGGACGTAGCGGTCGAAGAGCTCCACGTACTGCTCGTCGTTCACCAGGCCGCTCGCCACGTAGAGCTCGTACTCCGACGACTGCAGCAGCCGCGTGAAGAGGACGTCGCGAAACAGCTTCACGTCGTGGTAGCCGCCGACGATGCTGTCCTGCTGGAGCCACTCGAACTCGTTGCGGCGTTCGCACAGGGCGTCGAGCTCCTCCAACACCGCCTGGGGATTCAGGCAGCGGAAGACCGTGGACTGGGCTGCATCGAGCAGCGCGACCCGCATCTCGCGCGGGCTGGCGCCGATGCGGCCCTCGTAGATCGGGTACGTGTCGCTCTCGGTCCACACGTCTCTGATGGACGCGCGCAAGTGCTTCTGGGAGTCGGCGTCCAGGCGCTCGGGCGCCTTGCCCAGGGAGTAGAGGTCGGCCTTCTCGACGGCAGAGAGCGTGGAGATCACCGCGCCGACCGGGCGCGAATAGCGATCGGGGTTGGGCTTGCGCATGCGCGTCAGCACGGCGAAGACGGCGGCGATCTCCGTGGCGTGCGGCGCGACATGGCGGCGCACCTGGGGGGCGACGTGCGTGTCGTAGATGAGCTTCTCCTGTTCGTAGCTCCGCAGGTAGGGGGCGCGGACGAGATCCATGCGGCCGCGGAAGCTGGCGAACTCTGCGTGCTCCCGGAAGGCGTCGAGGTGCAGCTCGTTGGCGCTCCCGATCATCACGCAGTTGAGCTGGACGTTCTGCGCGGTGAGGGCCACCTCGCCCGTCTCCACCGAAAGCTGCAGGTACTTGAAGGCGTCGAGCGGACGCTTGAGGAGATCGCTGAACTCGAGCAGACCTCCAGCCGCGTCGATGAGCTCGCCCTTGGCCTCGTAGAGCGTCACGGCCTGGAGCGACGCCGGCAGCGACTGGAGAGACCGGTCCATCGTGATCTGCCGCTCGCCGGCGTCCACGCTCAGCTGCGGGCCAATGGTCACCGCCCCAGTGCGGTACCGGCGGGTGATGAAGTAGCGCTCGACCTGCACGTGCTTGAGCACGTCGGCGTACGACCCGTCGTACGAGGAGAGCAAGGCCTCGAAGACCTGCTGGCTCTTGTGCGAGAGCTGCCCGCGCAGGATCCACTCGTTGGGGGGCTCGGTGGCCCCCGCCTGCTTGTACGCGGCCTGCAGGAGCCGCTCACGATCGGCCGTGGGCACGAGGAAGAGCGGGTGGTCCCGGACCTCGACCATCAGCTTGGCGTCGATCTCCTCGTCGGGCAGGTGCGCATAGGAATCGACCCCCTTTCCGGCGCCCGTCTTCTCGTGCCCGAAACCCAGGGAGCCGCGGATGGTCTTCTGCGAAGGGAACACCCAGTGAAAACGGTAGAGCGCGCCCTCGTCGAGCGTCGAGTAGTGCTCCAGCGCCGCCATCATGCACTGGGCGATGGTCGACTTGGCGGAGCCGTTCGGCCCGTGGAGCAGGATGAGGCGGTTGGGCCGCCCCTCGCGAACGAAGTTGGAGAGCGCGCGGTACATCTCCTCCTGGACGTGCTCCTGGCCCACCAGGGCCCCGCGCGGTAGGGCGCCCTCCGTCGCCGGCGGAGCGGGAGCGGGCTCCCACGGCATGTCGAAGAGCTTGAAGCGCCGCGCCTCGCCCCAGGGGTAGCGCACGGTAGTTGTCCCGTAGTGGTCGAATGTGTCCCTGAGGTAGCGGCTCGCGTCGCGCGAGTAGCGCACGGGCTGCTGGTCGAAGAGCTCGAGGAACTCGGCGAAGGAGAGCACGCGGCGGCCGGCGCGGAAGCGCTGCTCGACGTGCTCGGCGATGGTCTTGATCTGCGAAGCGGCGGCGCGCGGCTCGCTCATGTTAGGCACCCATCTCACTCGTCAGCGTACCGCGACCGTCGCCTGGATGCGCTGCTGCTCGAGCTGGCACGTCTGGGCGGAGCAGACGCTGAGCTTGAACAGACCCCCGACACCCTTGGTTCCCTTGTCGGCCGCGCGGAAGGCCACCGTCATCGCCCCGCTCTTCTGGTCCTGCTTCTCCCAGTTGCTGGCCGCCTTGGAGAAGGTCTTCTTGCCGGCCGCGTCGGCCCCGAGGAACTCGACCCCGGGCGTGTCATCGGCGATGAACTTGTAGGGGTAGTCGTCGTTGATGTGAAACTGGCCGGTGGCCACGAGCTTGACGGTGAGGTTGCAGGTGGCGCCGACGACGCAGTCGGCACCGGGCGTTGTGTCCACGAAGAAGTTCGAGCCGCACACGGCGTGACCGCAGTCGGCCGGCGGCGCCGGAGGCGTCGCGGCGAGGTCGTCGCCTCCCTTCGCGGCGGCGTGGCCGTCCTTGCCGCAGGCAGCGGCGAGGAGAGCGAGCGCGGCGAGGCTGAGCTTGAGCACGCTCCTGGGGATAGCACGCAGTGACGGTCGGAGACAGTTGGCCACCTACTTGACGTAGAGCTCAAGACGCGGCCCCTCGAGCTGACGCATCGGCTCGCCCACGGCGGTCGCCACCGCCGAGCCCGCGTGCGACTCGAAGGGCGAGCCTGGCTGCGAGGGAGCGCTCTGGGGGCTAAGGATGGGGTCGTCGCCGCCGTGCGCCACGTCGGAAGGCGAGAGAGCAAAGGCGACGCCGGTGACGCTCTCGCCCTCCGCCACGATGGCGACGCCCAGCTCGTCGCGCACCCGCTTGCGCCAGCGCTGCACGATGTCACGGACGTCGACGCGCACGAGCGGCCCTGCCGCCGACGAGACGCGGGTGACCGGGGCGCCCACCTCCTCCACGTGTGGCTGCGTGGCCCAGGAGAGCGAGCGTGTGTCCCACCGCGTCACCACGCGGGCGGCGTGCAGCGCGATGGGTGTGGCATCGGCGTCGACGCCCGTGGCGCGCTGGAGCAAGACGTAGGCCTCGAGCACCTCGGCGTCGGCCGGCAGCGGGACCGAGAAGCGGAGGAAGGTCATGGCCGGCCGGTGCGCGCGCCCCAGCGTGGCCAGCCCCGTGTCGCGCGGCGCGCCGTCCGGTTCCACGTATCCCACGTCGACGGGCGCGAAGACCAGCCGCCGCGCGCTGTCGACAGCAGGAGTGGCCCCGTGCGCCACGCATCGCCCCGCCACGCAGGCAGCCTGCGCGCCGCAGTCGCTCTGCTGGGCGCACATGCGCGGAGGTGGCACGCACGACCCGAGCACCCACAGCGTTGCCGCCGTCAGCAGGGCTGCCCGGGTCAAGCCGTCCTCGCCTGGGTCATGGCCTCGCACAGCTTCCATAGCCGATCCAGCGCGTCTTCGTCCCGGAAGGGGCAGTGCTTCTCCTTACGGTCGACGTAGTACCCGCCGGTGTCCTCGCGCATTGCGCCCGATGAGGCCAGCCAGATGGCCGTGTCGGCACCCCACGCGGGCGACCGGGCGAAGAGTCCGCCCAGGCGGAAGAAGAACCCGAAGGCGCCCTCCCGGATGAGCGAGGTCCGCACGTAGCCAGGGTGCATCGCGTTGGCGGTCACGCCGCGATCGCGCAGACGCGCCGCCAGCCCCCAAGTCAGCATGCGGTCGGCCTGCTTGCTCTGCCGGTAGGCGGCCATTCCGCCGTACTTGCGGCGCGCGAACTCTACGTCGTCGAGATCCAGCCCCCCCGCGGCCGACGAGGCGACGTTGACGATGCGCGCCGGGGCGGACGCGACGAGCATGTCGAGCAGCAGCACCGTGGGAAGGAAGTACCCGAGGACGTTGGTCGCCCATGTTCGCTCGATCCCGTCGACCGTCTTCTCCCGGGTCGGGGCGTAGACCCCGGCACAGTTGACCAGGACGTGCAGCTTCGTGAAGCGCTTCGTGAAGTCCGCTGCGAAGCGTCGGATGCTGGCTTGGCTGGCCAGGTCAAGCTCGATGGCCTCCACCTGGGGGTTGGCTGTGTCGTCGCTGAGCTCGTCGGCCACCTGACGCCCCCGCGCTGCGTCGCGCGATGCCACGATCACGTGCGCTCGCTTCAGCGCCAGGCCGCGCGCGATCTCCCGGCCAATTCCGGACGTCGCCCCAGTCACGAGGCAGACGCGCCCCAGCAGGTCGTCTTCGCGGGTGGTGGACAAGGCGCCGTCCCATGAAAGCGCCGCGCACGACAGCGCACAAGTGCGCTATCCCTGTCTGCAGGATGGCCGACACGCCGCTGCTGCGCGTCCGCGACCTGGTGACGAGCTTCCGCACCGACGCCGGCATCCTCCGCGCCGTGGACCAGGTGTCGTTCGAGGTGCCGCGCGCAGCCACGGTCGCCCTGGTCGGCGAGAGCGGCTGCGGCAAGAGCGTCACGGCCCTCTCCATCCTGCGCCTGGTCGCCTCTCCGCCTGGGCGCATCGAATCCGGCGCCATCGAGCTCGAGGGGCGCGACCTGCTGCAGCTCCCCGAGCGGGAAATGCGTGCGGTGCGGGGCAACGCCGTCTCGATGATCTTCCAGGAGCCGATGACCAGCCTGAACCCCGTCTACACGGTGGGCTGGCAAATCATGGAAGCCATCCGCCTGCACCGGAAGAAGTCGCGCCGCGAGGCGCGCGCCCGCGCGGTAGAGCTGCTGGGCATGGTCGGCATCCCGGAGCCGGCGACCCAGGTCGACGCCTACCCGCACCAGCTCTCCGGCGGCCAGCGCCAGCGCGTGATGATCGCCATGGCGCTGGCCTGCGAGCCGAAGCTCCTCGTCGCCGACGAGCCCACGACTGCCCTGGACGTGACCATCCAGGCGCAGATCCTCGAGCTGCTCCGCGACCTGCAGCAGCGGCTGTCCATGAGCATCCTCCTCATCACGCACGACCTCGGGGTCGTCGCCGAGAACGCCGGGCACGTGGTGGTGATGTACGCCGGGCGGGTGGTCGAGAGCGCCCCCGTAAGCGAGCTCTTCGCGCGGCCGATGCACCCCTACACGCGAGGGCTCCTCGACAGCGTGCCTCGCGGCAAGCCGACGGCGAACCGGCGGCTCGTCACCATCGAGGGCGTGGTGCCCGATCTGCGCGATCTCCCGGCCGGGTGCCGCTTCGCCGACCGCTGCTCCCTGCGCGTCGACGCCTGCGTGCTCGACGAGCCGCCCGCCTCCGAGGTCGCGCTGGGTCGCGTGTCGCGCTGCTGGCGCGCGCTCGACGTTCAGCCCTCACCTGAGCAGACCCGGGATGAAGCCCCGCTGCGGGGCGCCGGGTCAACGCCCCCACCAGAGGAGCCATCGTGAGCGGCGGAGACAAGGAGCTCTTCCAGCCGGCCCCGGCGGCCGCCCGCGAGGAGTCCGTCGACCCCGAGGGAGTCGGCAGCTCGGGCAAGCCGCGAACGCTGGTGGCCACCGAGCGCATCGCCAAGTACTTCCCCGTCCGCTCGGGGTGGCTGGGCCGGGGTGGGCGCTTCCTCCGTGCCGTGGACGGCGTGTCGCTGCGCGTGCGCCGCGGGGAGACGACTGGCCTCGTCGGCGAGAGCGGGTGCGGCAAGAGCACGCTGGGCCGGCTCATGCTGCGCCTGCTGGACCCGACCTTCGGCCGCGTGGTGTTCGACGGCCGCGACGTGACGCACAGCAGCCAGCGCGAGCTGCGCCCCCTCCGGCGGCGCATGCAGATCATCTTCCAGGACCCCTACTCCAGCCTGAACCCCCGCATGACCGTGCGCGAGATCGTGGGCGAGGCCATCCGCATCCACAAGCTGGCCAAGACGCGCGCCGACGAGGAGGCGCGCATCGTCGAGCTTCTGGTCCAGGTGGGCATGCGGCCCGACGTGATGGACCGGTACCCGCACGAGTTCTCCGGCGGGCAGCGCCAGCGCATCGGCATCGCGCGCGCGCTCGCCGTGCAGCCCGAGTTCATCGTGTGCGACGAGCCCATCAGCGCGCTCGACGTCTCCATCCAGGCGCAGATCGTCAACCTGCTGGTCGAGCTCCAGGAGCGCCTCGGCCTGGCGTACCTCTTCGTGTCCCACGACCTCAAGGTGGTCGAGCACGTGAGCCATCGTGTGGCCGTCATGTACCTCGGAAAGATCGTGGAGCAGGCGCCCGCCGAGCTCCTATACGAGCAGGCGCGCCATCCTTACACGCGGGCGCTGCTCGCCGCGGCGCCGCAGCCGGATCCCGAGCGCAAGCGCGTTCGACTCGTGCTGGAGGGGGACGTCCCCTCGCCCATCGATCCTCCGAGCGGCTGCGCCTTCCATCCGCGCTGCCCGCGCATCGTCAAGGGGACGTGCGACCGGGAAATCCCGCCCCTCGACGAAACGGCCCGGGGAACAGGGCACCGTGTGGCATGCTGGAACCCCCACACGTGAACCAGTACCCTCCCCCGAACGTGCAGTACGCCCAGCCTCCCCCGCAGGGCTACCCGCAGCAGCCGATGCCCGGGGCGGAGGATGAGGGCCACCTCAACACGCTAGCGATCTGCCACTTCATCTACGGGGGACTGGTCGGGCTGGGCGGGCTGTTCGGCATCATCTACGTTGCCCTGGGGCTGTTCATGGCAGCGGGGTCCATGGGGGCCTCCGGGGGTGCCGGCGGGCCCCCACCCGCGGCGGTCGGCGGCATCCTGGCGGCCATCGGGGGCTTCATCACCCTGTTCTTGTGGGCCCTGGCGGGCTGCGTCGTTTACTCGGGCCTCAGCCTGCGGAGGCGCCGCCGGCGTGTCTTCAGCATCGTCGTGGCCTGCTTCTGCTGCATGAACATCCCACTCGGCACCGCTCTGGGCGTCTTCACCCTGCTGGTTCTGGCGCGCGAGTCGGTGAAGAGGCTCTACGAACGGATCGCGTACTACGGGTCGTGACGCCAAGGCCCGGCCTCGCTCGGGGGTCCATCCAGCATGAGGCTCGCCCTCGCTCTCTTGGTCGCGCTCCTCGCCGCCTTCGCCCCCGCTGCCGCCTCCGCTCAGGCCGACCCCGCGGTCCGCGCCGCCGTCACCACCCGCTTCGCCTCCGATCCCGACGCCTCCCGGCTGGCCGTCGACCTGCTCGACACCGACGCCGACGTCATCGACGTCCTCCCTGCCGAGCGCTTCGACGGCGGCTATCGTGGCGTCATCCAGCTGGTCCCGGCGCTGCCGGTCGGCGCCGACCGCAAGCACCTCGCCTGGGTCTCGGGCGCCCTCCTGGACTTCGACGCCTTCTTCACCGCCGTGAGCAGGCGCGGCCAGGTGCGCTACCGCTGGCGCGGCCTCTCGCTCCTCTTCTTTCGCTCCGTCGGCAACACCACGCCCAACGCCTTCGCCCAGAACTGGACCATCGCCTACAACGTCAACGGTTCGATCGACACTAGCGCCGACGCCACGCGCGAGACGCTCTTCCACGAGATCTTCCACCTGAACGACGCCGACCACGGCGACTGGTCACCCAAGCACCTCGGCGCCATCCAGGAGGCCATCGAGCGCAAGTGCGGCACCCGCACGCCGTGCCTCTCGCCCTACGCTCCCACCGGGACTATCGTCCGCCGCGGGACGTACTACGCATTCCAGCCCGGCAACGACGTGCACGAGTACGCCGCCGAGGTTGCGCTGCGGTGGTACAAAGAGCAGCGCGCGATGGTGCGCGGGGACGGGCCCGTACGGCCCGCGTTCAAGTGCGGACCGGACGAGAACCGCCGTGCGTGGGACGCCATCGCCGGCGAGTTCTTCGGAGGGGTCGACCTGGTGCCCGCGTGCTGAGGTTCGCACGACGTGTCCGGCTCGTCTCCCCAGCGGGCACCCCACCGGCCCGTGCTACTAAACGCTTCCGATGGACCTCCCGCCCCGCATCGGCCGCTACGAGGTCGGGCGACTGCTCGGCCAGGGCGGGATGGGACGGGTGCTGCTCGCGCGCGACACCGTGCTGGGACGCGAGGTCGCGCTCAAGATCCTGCGCGACGATCTCGGCCTCACCCCGGAGCTGAAGGCCCAGCTCGTCGACCGGATGCGACAGGAAGCGCGCGCCGCCGCCGCGCTCTCGCACCCGGCGATGGTGACCCTGCACGACATGGGGGAGGACCCGGACGTCGGGCTCTACCTCGTGTTCGAGCGCATCGACGGCTCGACGCTGCGCGAGCGCCTGGAGCAGAAGGGTCCCCTCTCCCCGGCCGAGGTCGCGCAGCACGCCCGTGCCCTCGGCGCGGCGCTGACGCATGCCCATGGCGCGGGCGTCGTGCACCGCGACGTGAAGCCCGAGAACGTGATGCTCTCGCCCACCGGCCCGAAGCTCACCGATTTCGGCATCGCCCGCCTCCCTGACTCCACGCTGACGCGCGCGACGACCGTGCTCGGGACGCCAGCCTACAGCGCGCCGGAGGCCCTCGCGTCGGGAACCTTCGGTCCGTACAGCGACCAGTTCTCGCTCGCTGCGACCCTCTACGAGGCCCTGACCGGCAGGCGTGCGTTCCCCGGCGACGATGTCCTCGCCGTCGCCACGCGCGTGGCCACGGGCAAACAGGCCGCGCCGACGACGCTGCTCCCGTCGCTCCAGGCGTTCCCCCACCTCGACGTCATCTTCGACCGCGCGCTCGCCAAGGAACCGAAGAACCGCTTCGCGTCGTGCGAGGCCTTCGGCAGCGCCCTCGCCGCGGAGCTGGAGGGAGCCAACGCCGGGTACATGGCGACGCCCGTCCCTCGCTCGTCCATCGCCACACGGGCGACACGCCGCTGGCAGAACGCCGTCGCGCTGGCTGGGCTGGCGGTCATCCTCGCGCTGGTCGTGGTCGGGCGCTTCCGGACCACGGACGAGGACGGCGTCTCGCTGCGCAACGTGGCCAACGCCTTCGCGGCGACCGCGGCGGCGCCGCGGTCGACCGCAGGTGTCACGACGGGTGCCGCGTCGCATCATCCGCGACCGGTGGCGGCCTCCGGTGGCACGACCTCGGCGGCGCCAGCCAGCTCGGAGACACGAGCCGTGGCCCTGACCTCCGCGTCCTCACCCCCCGCTGCATCGACCCCTAGTGACAACGACCACCCCGCACTAGACTCCGCCCCTTCCGATGCCGGACACCTCGCCCCAGACGTCCGAGCCCGCGACACAGTCGCCCCCGCTGACGCGTCCCAGCGGTGAGCTCGACCACCTCGCCGGTCTCTACCGGACGATGTTCCTCATCCGCCGCATCGAGGAGGAGAGCGCGCGGGGCTACGCCGAGGGCAAGATCGGCGGCTTCCTCCACCTCTACATCGGCCAGGAGGCCGTCGGCGTTGGGGCCGTCTCCGCCCTGAAGCCCGACGACTACGTCATCACCACCTACCGGGACCACGGCATCGCCCTCGCGAAGGGCATGGCCTCCCGCGCCCTGATGGCCGAGCTCTTCGGCAAGGCCACGGGCTGCTCGCGCGGCCTCGGCGGCTCAATGCACATGTTCGACAAGGAGCACCACATGCTCGGTGGCTACGGCATCGTCGGCGGGCACATCCCGCTGGCCGCCGGCGTTGCCTTCGCGAGCAAGTACCGCGACGACGGGCGGGTGACGCTGTGCTTCTTCGGCGAAGGCGCCGTGAGCATCGGCGGCTTCCACGAGGGACTCTCCCTGGCGGCGCTGTGGAAGCTCCCTATCGTGTTCATCTGCGAGAACAACGAGTACTCGATGGGGACACCCCTCTCCCGGTCGATGTCGGTGGAGGACGTGTCGCTGAAGGCGCTCGGCTACGGCATGGACCGCGACCGCTTTTTCGCCGACGACGTGCTCGAGGTGGAGCGACGCATCGGCGAGGCCGTCAAGCGCGCCCGCGAGCAGAGCCTGCCGACGCTGGTCGAGGTGCGCACCTACCGTTTCCGCGGTCACTCGATGAGCGATCCGGCCAAGTACCGCACCCAGGCCGAGCTCGACGAGCACAAGAAGCGCGACCCGCTCCACCGTGCCCGCACGGCGCTGCTCGAGCAGGGCCTGGGCGAGGCGCGGCTCCACGCGCTGGAGAAGGGAGTCGAGGCCGAGGTGACCGACGCCGTCCAGTTCGCCAACGAGAGCCCGGAGCCGACCTTCGCGGATCTCGAGCCCACCACGTACAGCGGGCCGTTCGCCTACTGAGCCAAGCATCCATGCCCAACCTGCGATTCCGAGACGCCCTGCGCGACGCGATGATCGAAGAGATGGACCGCGACAGCCGCGTGTTCCTCATGGGGGAGGAGGTCGGCCACTACCAGGGCGCCTACAAGGTCAGCGAGGGCCTGCTGGACAAGTTCGGCGCCAAGCGGGTCATCGACACACCCATCGCCGAGGCCGGGTTCGCGGGCATCGGCGTGGGCGCCGCGATGGTGGGGCTCAGGCCCATCGTGGAGTTCATGACTTGGAACTTCAGCGCCGTGGCCTTCGACCAGATCCTGAACAACGCGGCCAAGGTCCGGCAGATGTCGGGCGGCCAGTTCGACTGCCCCATCGTGTTCCGCGGGCCCAACGCCAGCGCGCGCCAGGTCGGCAGCCAGCACAGCCACGCCATGGAGCACTTCTACGCGCACGTGCCGGGCCTCAAGGTGGTAGCGCCGGCGTTCCCCGCGGACGCCAAGGGCCTGCTCAAGACCGCGGTGCGCGACGACAATCCCGTGCTGGTGATGGAGTCCGAGACCCTCTACGCGGTAAAGGGGGACGTGCCCGAGGGCGAGCACCTGACCCCCCTCGGCAAGGCGCAGATCGTTCGCCCCGGCACGGACGTGACCCTCGCCGCCTATTCGCGCATGACGCACGTGGCACTGGAGGCCGCGACGACGCTGGAGAAGGACGGCGTCTCGGCCGAGGTGGTCGATCTCCGCAGCCTGCGCCCCCTCGACGAGAACACCCTGGTCGCCAGCGTCGAGCGCACGCACCGCATGGTGGTGGTGCACGAGGGCTGGCCCTACGGCGGCGTGGGCGCGGAGATCGCCGACCGCGTGCAGCGGCTCGCGTTCGACGCGCTCGACGCCCCCATCCTGCGCGTGACGACCCTCGACGTGCCCATGCCCTACAGCGCCCGGCTCGAGCAGGCGTGCATGCCGAACGCCGAGCGCGTGGTGGCCACGGTGAAGCGCCTCATGACCCGCGGGAGATCCTGAATGGCGAAGGTGCTCGATATGCCCAAGCTGTCGCCCACCATGGAGGAGGGGGTGCTGTCGGTCTGGCACAAGAAGGAGGGGGATCCCGTCGTCGTCGACGATCTGCTGGCCGAGGTCGAGACCGACAAGGCCACCATGGAGTTTCGCGCCTTCGACGCCGGCACGCTGCTGAGGATCCTGGTCCCCGCGGGCTCGCAGGTGAAGCTCGGGCAGCCCGTGGCCATCCTGGGCGCGCCGGGGGAGGACGTCACGGGGCTCGCCGGTCATGCGCAGGCCAGCGCCGCTCCCGTGACCGTCGCGCAGACGCCGAAGTCCGCCGAGGCCGTGACGACCGTCGAAACCTCGAGGACTGCCGCCACGACCCGCCTCGTGACGCCGGCCGAGTTCTCGGAGACCCTGGCGCCGCCTGCGCAGCGCAGGCCGCCGGTGGTCAACGCGCTGGAGCGCACCGCGTATGCCGCCGAGGCGCCGACCGCGAGGTCGCAGTCAGGGCGCGTCCTGGCCTCACCCTACGTGCGCAAGGTGGCGCGCGAAAAAGGGATCGACCTGCAGGCCACCCAGGGCTCCGGCCCGGGAGGGCGCGTCGTCCCGGCCGATCTCGAGGCGCCGCGGGAGAGCGCGCAGCCTGCCCCCGCGCCCTCCGCCTCGCTGGCGCGCACGACGCAGTTGCCGCTCTCGGCGACGATGATGTCCTCGCTGGAGGACCCCGACGCGGAGGTCCGTCCGCTCTCGCCGATGCGCAAGACGATCGCGCGCCGCCTCACCGAGTCGAAGGCGACGGTCCCGCACTTCTACCTGTCCATCGACGTCGACGCGTCCGAGCTGGTGAAGCTGCGCGAACGCATCAACGGCGAGCTGGCCTCGGGGGTTGCCGGCAAGGCGGGCGACGACGCCCCGCCCAAGGTCTCGCTCACCGATCTGCTCATCAAGGCGTGCGCCGTCGCGCTGGTGCGTGTGCCCGAGTGCAACGCGAGCTTCACGCCCGAGGCCATCTTCGTTCACCGCCGGATCGACATCTCCGTGGCCGTAGCCATCCCCGACGGGCTGCTCACGCCGGTCGTCCGGCGCGCCGACCAGAAGAGCGTCGTCGCCATCACCCGCGAGGTGAAGGAGCTCGCGGCCCGCGCCCGCGCCCGCAAGCTCAAGCCGGAGGAGATGCAGGACGGGACCTTCTCCATCTCCAACCTGGGGATGTTCGGCATCGACGACTTCGCCGCGGTGATCAACCCGCCGGAGGGGGCCATCCTCGCCGTGGGCCAGGTGCGCGAGGTCCCGGTCGTGGCCGACGGCGCCGTCGTCCCCGGCAAGCGGATGGCCATGACCCTGTCGTGCGATCACCGCGTAGTCGACGGCGCGATCGGCGCCGCGTTCCTGGCCGAGCTGCGGCGCCTGCTCGAGCGCCCAATGCGCATCCTCACGGGCTGACCAGACGCGATGCTGCACCGCCTCTGCGCGCTCCCGGCCCTGCTGCTCGTGGCGTCGCTCTCGCCGCGCGCCGCTGCCCATCAGCCCCTGGCGGCGAGCTCGTGGTGGGTGGGCCTCGATCCCGCGCGTCCCAGCGTCCCGGCGGAGGGTATCCAGGTCGTGCGGCTCGCCCCGGGCGGACGCGTGCGCATCGCGGGGGGCACGTTCGTCATGGGCTCCACGCCCGCGCAGATGGCCCGCGCCGTCGAGCTCTGTGAGCGCGAGATACGTGCCGCCCAGTGCCACGAGAGCGAGTACTTCATCGGCATGGTCCGCGCCGAGGGGTTCGCCCACGCCGTCACCCTGTCCACCTTCGACCTCGACCGGACCGAGGTGAGGGTCGCGGACTACGAGCGGTGCGTGTCGGCAGGGAGCTGCGCGCCGCCGGGCTTCTCCCTGTCCGATCCGCGCTTCGGGCGCCCCGAGCTGCCGGTGACGCACGTGCGCTGGGAGGACGCGGCCGCGTTCTGCGCGTGGGCGGGCGGACGCCTGCCGACCGAGGCAGAGTGGGAGTTCGCGGCGCGCGGGGTCGCGGACCGCGAGTTTCCCTGGGGGAACCTCTACAACCCGCACCTGGCCAACCACGGCGCGTGGGCCGCGGACCCGCTCGACGCGACCGATGGCTTCGCCGAACTCGCCCCGGTGGGTTCCTTCCCCGACGGCGCCACGCCCACGGGCTTGCTGGACATGGCGGGCAACGTCGCGGAGTGGGTCGCCGACGTGCTCGAGCTCGACGACCACGGCCGCCCGGTGGGCTACCCGGACAGGTCCGTGACCAATCCCCCGCCCGGCACCTCCCCTGGGCCGGGCGGAGGCTCGCACGTCACGCGCGGCGGGTCCTACGTGGACGGCGCCATGTGGATGCGCGCCGCCGCCCGGGATATGAGCCTCTCGGCTCACCCGTGGGTGGGCTTCCGCTGCGCCGTCGACGCCCGATGAGAATCGCTCACTTCTCCGACCTGCACCTGCTCGCGCTGGAGGGCGTGCCAGCGCATCGCTTCCTCAACAAGCGCCTGACCGGGTGGCTCAACCTGCGCCTCAAGCGTGGAAGCATCCACCGCTCGGCCTACGTCCGCGCCATCGCGCGCGAGATCACCCGCCTCGACGTGGAACACGTCATCATCACGGGCGACCTCACGAACCTCGCCCTGCAGAGCGAGTACGAGCTGGTGCGCGACTTCCTCGAGCGCGATCTCCGACTCGATCCGTCGCGGGTCACCGTCGTCCCCGGCAACCACGACCTCTACACGCGAGGGGCGCTCGACTCACGGCGCTTCGCGCGCTACCTCGCGCCCTACCTGGTGAGCGATCTCCCGCAGCTCGCCGTCGACGTGGGCGGGGCGCGCTTCCCGGTGGTCAAGCTGCGAGGGGACGTGGCCATCGTCGCGCTCTGTAGCGCTGTGCCGCGACCGCCACTGGTCGCCGCCGGCGAGCTGGGACGCGATCAGCTGGCGGCGCTCGCGCGGGTCCTCGTGCACCCGGCGGTGCAGGGCAAGACCGTGGTGGTCGCCATCCATCACCCCGCGGTGCACGACTGGTCGCGCGTGAAGACCTGTGTCGAGGGCCTACGCGATGCCCCCGCTCTGCTCGCGCAGCTGCGCCCCCTCGACGGCGGGCTGCTCCTGCACGGGCACCTACACCGTCGCATCCAGCGGAACATCCCGTCCGACGTCGCCGGCCGCAAGCTCCTGCAGGTCGGCGCGACCAGCGCATCGCTACACCACGACGAGCCCGACCGGATGGCGGGGTTCAACCTCTACGAGGTGGGCGCCGAACAGGCCCGGGTCGAGGCCCACGTGTACTCGCCCGACGAGGACACCTTCCATCGCGAGAGCGTGCCCAAGCGTGTGTAGCGAGCGCTGGACTCCCAAGGTGCGCCCGCTGCGCGGTGTCCTCTCCGCACCAGGAGGTACCTCGCATGGCTACGGTGCTCGAACATTTCCGCGACGGCGGCTGGGGGATGTTCCCCACGCTTCTCTTCGGTCTGCTGCTGATGGTGGTCGCGATCCGCTACGCCGGACGCCCGGAGAAGCGCTTCGTGCCGCTGCTCGTGACGCTCAACCTGCTCACCCTCGCCAGCGGTGCGCTGGGCTGCGTCAGCGGAGTCATCGTCACCGCGCACGCCTTCGAGGCGGCCTCACCTCCGCTCCCGTCCAGCATCCCCTTCCTCGGCGTCGGCGAGTCGCTGAACAACGTCGCCTTCGCGCTGCTGTTCGTCGTGGTGGGCGCCATGGCCGTCTCCCTCGGCGCATGGAAGATCGCCCAGGGACACGACGCCGAGATCATCCGGGCGCGGTGACTCCTGCTTTGCCGAGACAGGCTGCGCGCCGCGCCCCGGAGGTGCGGCGCGCGCTCGGCCGTGCAGCCGTCGTCAGTTCGGCGCGGCGCCGGCGCCGTTCTGACGCGCGACGTTGACCGCCTGGAGCCCCTTGGGGCCTTCCTTGATCTCGAACTCGACGACCTCGTCTTCGTAGAGACGCCGGCGGCCGTCTCCCTGGATCTGAGAGTAGTGAACGAAGACGTCGGGGCCCGAGTCCTGCTTGATGAAGCCCCAGCCCTTCTCGTCGTTGAACCACTTCACGCGTCCCACTGCCATCGGAATGCCTCCACTGCTAACGCATCCGTCGCGGTGCCACTGCCGCCGAACGGACCACTGCAGACTGCACTTCAACTGGGCGCTCAGGACTGCTCGCCGTGGCAGCGCGTAACGCTAAGGGAAGGCGTTCCGGGAGGTCAAGGACGGATGAGATGCCCCGGCGCCCCGCGAAGCGCCGGCGTTTCACACCTCAAGGGATGGGGCGGGCGGGCGGGGAGGCCCCCTTCTCCAGGGCATCGAGCTCTTCGAGGTTCGCCTTCACGCGCGGGTCGTCCGGCGACAGCGCGCGCGCGCGCTCGAGGTCCGCGCGGGCCTCGCGCCGGGTCACCGGATCGCGGGCCAGCGCCGTCGCCAGGTTGATCCACGCACTCACCAGCTTGGCATCCAGCCGCAGCGCCTCGCGGTACTCCGCGATGGCGCGATCCAGCTTCCCGGCCTGCTGGAAGGCGTAGCCCAGGTTGGAGTGGGCGCTCGGTCGCTGCGGATCGAGCTGCACGGCGCGCTGCAGCTCCGCCATTGCGCGGTCGAGATCCTGGGTGGCGAGGAGCGCTGTGCCCAGATCGGAGTGGGCGCGCGCGTCCGCGTCGTCCATCCGCACCCGCGCCTCGTACTCGGCGATGGCCTCCTTCGTGCGCCCCGCCATCATCAGCGCCGTGCCCAGGTTGCCGCGCCGCGCCGGGCTGCCGGGATCCAGATCCTCGGCGCGCGCGAGCTCGCGGACCGCGTCAACCGCGTGCCCGGTCGCCAGCAGCGCGACGCCCAGCTGTGAGTGGGCTTCCGGCTCTCCCGGGAGCAGCTGCGTCCCCTTCTGCAGGGCGTCGATCGCCCCCGGCGCATCGCCCAGCAGGAGCCGCGCGCGACCGAGCTCCACGAAGGCCGGCCCGAAGGTGGGCCCCGCCCGGGTTGCGAGCAGAAGCTGCACGGCTGCCGCCGCGATCTCCGCGTTGCCCCTGGCCGCCGCGTAGTCGAGCGGCACGTCGACGCGGGCGATCCGCACGCGCGCCAGCCCCACGGCCGACGCGATCCCCCTCGGGGCCGCAGCGTAGTGCCTGCGTGCCTCGTCGAGCTCGCCCTTCTCGCAGGCCGCGTCCCCCGCCGCGAGCTCGCCGTTCCCGAGGGGGATTGTCTTCGCGCGCGGCGGGGGCAGGGGCCCGCTCGCGGTGGACGGGGTGCTCGGGGGCGCGATGGGGAGCGGCGCCACAGAGCCGGCGAGCCTCGGGGTGTCGACCTCGTCCCGTGGATCGGGCGGAGGCGCCGTGATCCCGCCGGCCGCAGGGGCGGAAGCCGAGACGGCCGCGCGGGTCTCCCCCGCAGGACTGCCGCACGCCCCGAGCGCCAGGCAGACCGCGATGACGTGTGCGCGCGGCACCTCAGCCCGCCTTCGCTTCATTCCGCCGTACCACCGCCCACGCGTGCGCGATCACGTCGCGGGCGGCGTCGAGCACAGTCTCGTGCGCCCGCGGCGTGCGCAGCACCACCACATCGTGCCCCGGCGGCGTCGCGCCGAGCACCTTCAGGCACGCGCTCCGCACCGCTTCCGGCACGTGTCCGTCCCGGGCCAGCGCCACCAGGTGCTCCACGTAGGCCCTCCCCCACGACTCGTCCGGCTCGACGATGAGCGCCGCGTTCAGCGCCATCCCCGCGGCCCGCTTGACCCCCGCCGCTCCTGCGCGCGCGTTGCCCCCGACGTAGGCCCGCTCCGCCTGCTTCAGCTCGGCCAGGGCGGCGCGGATCCACTCGTCCGGCGTGAGCCTGCGCAGCCAGTCCGCGGGATCGCGCTTGAACTCGCCCATGGCCACCCGCTCATGGACGCGTGTGACGCGTCGTGTGCTCCTTGCCGTCGTAGCGGAGCATGACCGGCTTGCCCTCGGCGATCGTGGTGACGCTCACCGGGCGCTTCCACACGCGCAGCAAGCTCCGCATGACTTCCTTCGAGTAGTCGAGGCGCAGGTCGAGGCCCTGGTGATCGTGGCGGAGCAGGAGCTCGCCCCGGTTGTCGTAGTTGGCGTCCTCCACGTAGATGAACGGGTTACCGCCGTTGGTCAGCTGGAAGAGCAGCTTCTCCTTGACCGCGCGAAACTCGCGCGTCTCGATCTCGTAGCGCTCGTTCCGGTTGGACCACGAGAAGCTGAAGAGCTTGTGGTCACGGCAGAAGTCCGGCGTCAAGAACTCGTCGATAAAGGTGACGTCATTGTAGAGGGCGCGCACCTCGAAGATCTTTTTCTTGCCGAGCCCCAGGCGGAGGTTCCAGTTCTTCTTCGCGTCGAGGTCGTCGCAGTCCTCCCACTCCTTGCCGAACTGGCCGCGGTCCCAGCGCTCCTCGATGTTGCGGTACAGCTCGACCCCGAGCTTGTAGGGGTTCAGGCGCCCCCCGCTCGTCGCCAGAACGCCCGCCGCGTGGTCTGCGTAGTCGATGATCTCGCTGGCATCGAGGATCTTCTCGGTCATCAGCCGGGAGTGCCAGTAGGTGGCCCAGCCCTCGTTCATGATCTTGGTCTGCCACTGCGGCGCGAAGTAGTAGGCCTCCTCGCGCACCACCTCGAGCACCTCGTGCTCCCAGCGCTCGAGCGGCGCATGCTCCAGGAGGAACGCGAGCACGTCGCGCTCGGGGTGCTCGGGGAACTTCTTGGCCTTCTCGCGCTCGGCCTCGATCTTCTTCTTCTGCTCCTCGAGGTACTCCTCGGGGTTGATGAAGCTCTCCATGTAGTCCTTCGCGCGGAGGCGCGGGACCTCGGTGGCGCGCATCTCCCCCTCGTCCTGCACAGGGGCCTTGGCGCGGCGGCCGCTGAACGGCGCGTGGAGATCGACCAGGTTCTCCAGGCTGAGGCAGTAGTCGAGGAACTCCTCGACCTTGTTGATGCCCTGCCGGGCCACCACGCGGCGCAGGCGCGAGCCGTGGTTGGCCATCTTGTCGATCCAGCGGCGGTTGGGATCGTAGGTGGTGGGGCGGCGGACGGGGTCGACCGTGCGTCCGCCGGTGTCCAGATCGCTCGAGCGGAAGCAGTAGTTGTTCTTGAAGAAGTCGACGTGTGCGTACACGTGCGCCATGACGAGCTTCTGGTCGACGAGCGAGTTTCCCTCGAGGAGGTACGCGTACGAGGGGTTGTTGTTGATGACCATCTCGTAGATCTTCGAGAGGCCGTACTCGTAGCTCTTGGCCAGGCGCTCGTACTCCATGCCGAAGCGCCAGTGCGGGTAGCGGTTGGGGAAGCCGCCGTACGCCGCGATCTCGTTCATCTGATCGTAGGTGAGGATCTCGAAGACGGTCGGGAAGAAGTCGAGCCCCGCGTCGGCAGCGAGCTTCTCGATGCGGCTCTGCTCCTCCCGCAGGTAGGCCGGCAGCGCCGTCTTCAGCGCGAACTCGCTCATGGAGACGAACTCTAACACGCGCGCCGGATCGCGCGCCTCAGGTGACCCGCACCACCTGCATCGACCGGGTCTTACCGGCGAGGACCACCTCCACCTCCTCGCCAGCCTGCTTGCCCAGCACCGCGCGGCCCAGCGGCGAGGCGGGCGTGACCACCTGGACCGTGGCGCCCCCCAGGCGCTCCCCTCCCCCTCCCGGCGCGAGCAGGAGCGTCGACTCCACGCCGTCCTCCTCGAGGGTCACCAGGGCGCCCAGCGCTGCCGGGCGGTCCTGGAAGTCGCGCAGGGGCATCGTGGTCACCGCCGCCAGAGTCGACCGGAGCTCCTCGATACGCGCGGCCTGCCCGCGTGCCAGGTACGACGCCTCGAGCGCGCGGGTGTCCTTGTCGTTCTCGGCCTTCGCCTCCTCGTGCGTCGCACCCTCCAGCGCGGCCCGGTGCGCGCGCTCCAGCGTGTCGAGGTCGGCGGCGAGGCGGGTGACGAGCTCCGCCCGTAGCGTGGGTTTGGCGAGGAGGCTCACGGGATCAGGGGAGCGAGTCCATTGACCAATGCCGAGCGGTTCATGGCCATCATTTCACCGTGCTCGGGCCCATCCCGTTGCGCAGCAGGTTCCCCCGACCGGTGGGCCACAGCACGCACCCCGTGCCGGAGCCGGGCACCGTGTACACGTCGAGCCCGTGATCGAAGGTGGTCACCAGGATCTCCAGCGTCCCGTCGCCGTCGAGGTCCGCGAGCGTCGGGGCCGCAGGCACGCCGATGCCGTTGCCGTTGGTGCCCTGGTTGGTGAGCGTGATGTCGTAGAGCAGCTCGCCCGTCGCCGCGAGCACCACGATGCGCCCCGCGTTCGGCTGCAGCGAGTACGTGCCGAAGACGAGCTCCGGCGAGCCGTCCTTGTTGAGATCCGCCACCACCACCTCCGAGGCGAACGTATCCGGCGCGCCGTTGGCGTAGTCGAAGCGCCAGAGGCGCTCGCCGTCCGGCCCGATGGCGTACACGTAGCCGTCGTTGATGGGCGCGATGATCTCGGGCCGCGGGTCGCCGACGATGTTCACGGTGGTGGGCGCCGGGATGCCGTCGGGCGGGTAGTAGTCGGTGGAGCCCCTCACCGGCGGCTGGTCGGACAGGGGCAGGGTGTCGAACGCCGCCAGCCGCCGCGCCGAGAGCGAGCCATCGCCCGTCGCGCCCGTCAGGACCATGAAGGCGTAGGCCTGCGTGACGTAGGGCGTGTGCTCCTCGGCGTTGGGGATGCCGACCACCTCGTTCCTGCCGTCACCGTCCACGTCGACCACGTTGGGTGGCGAGGCGGTCCACTCGAGCCACGGCGTCACGTTCACGTCGGGCGAGAGGGTATGCGTGTCATACGCGGCGGCCTCGACCGCCGGATCGACCCAGCGGATGAACTGCCCCCACCCCATGCGCTGGCCCAGGTACTGGGTCTGCGGGTTGGTGTAGTAGCTCGACGCGAGCACCGAGGTGCCGTCGTTCTTGAAGAGGTTGATCTGGTGGTTGTCGTAGGTGACGACGATCTCGAGGTTCGCGTCGTCGTCCAGGTTGCCGATGCCCACGTTCTCGCCGTAGCAGCCGTAGCCATGGTTGCCCTGGCCGTTGAAGTCGGCGTCGCCACCGACCCCCGTGGCCGCGTTGTAGCGAGGCCACGCCGGAAAGGCGGTGCCGGCGGGCTGGTAGAGCGTGCCGTCGGGCTCGAAGACGAACACCTGCGCGCCGCCGGTCGCCGTGTTGGTGGTGGTGACGACCACCTCGATCGTGCCGTCGCCGTCGAGGTCCGCCGCCGCCATGCCGCGCGCCTCGGGGCACTGCCCCGCGCTGCATGTGCTCGCTGGCCAGCCCTGCTTCACGGTGAGGGCACCGGCGGAGAACTCGTAGGCCGCCACCGTGCCGCTGTCGCCGCCCACGACGATCTCGGTCACGCCGTCGCCGTCGAGATCGGCGACCACGCCGGGGGCGTACACGCGGTCCTGCGTGGCTGTCCCCTTCCCCAGCTGGTGGCCCTGCGCGTCGAAGACCCACGTGCTGTAGAGGGGCGCGACGATCTCCATCTTCCCGTCGCCGTCCAGGTCGGCGACCCCGGGAGAGCTGAACCACCCGGTCTCGCCCGGGGCGATGTTGCGCACGAACGTCGGCTGCGCGACGGGCGCTGTCCCGCCCGCGGTGGCGCACGCCGTGGTCGGCGCGATGCTGCCGTCGGAGAGGACGCTGCTCTCCCCGCCCGCCCCCGGGCCATCGGCGCCGCCGGCGCCGCCGTCGCTCGCGCCCGAGTGGTTGCCTCCTCCGCCCCCGCACGACGGGATGGCCGCGAACGTCACCGAGCAGACGCCCAGCGAGAGGACGAGGAGCATGCGCGACGGCGAACCGCCGAGGCTGGTCACGGGACGATCGTCCGTCTCCGGAACCCGGGGGTCAAGGTGCGCGGTACCAGCCTGCCAGAGTCACGCGCTCCCCTTTCACCTTCTTCCTCTGGCGCTTGCCCGTCGTCCTGCGCACCGCGCGCGCCGCCTTGCGCTTCGCGACGGCGAGGCCTTCTGGGCCACCGACAGCGCCGGCTTCTTCCGCTCCTTCAGCCCGAAGTCACGGACCGTGGTGCTCGCGCCAAGGGCCCTACGTCATCGCATTGCACAGCCATTCTCGCGAGAGACGCTGGCGCCATCCACGAAGGGGAGCGCTCCCCTTCGCGTGTTAAGCTGCCAACGACGTCGATGAACGCGTTTGCACCCGCCCAGCGCCACGGTCCGATCCGCGAGGTCTTCCCCGATGTGTTTGTCGTGCGCGGCTCGTTCCGCCTGGCCCCGCTCCTCACGATCCCCCGCAACATGATCATCCTGCGCGAGGGGAGCGACCTGACGCTCGTCAACTCGGTGCGCCTGTCCGTAGACGGGGAGACCGAGCTGGCGAAGCTCGGCGCGGTGAAGCACCTCGTCAAGCTCGGGCACTACCACACGCTCGACGATCCCTATTACCGTGCTCGCTTCCGCCCGACGTTCTGGGCTCCCGCCCCGGCCGACGCCGAGACGCGCGAGCTCTCGGAGGGCGGGGCCAGCCCCGTCGAGCGCGCTCGGCCGTTCCGCTTCGACCACGCGAGGATCGGAGAGGCAGCGCTCCTGGTCGAGCAACCGGGCGGCAACCTGCTGGTGACCTGCGACAGCATCCAGAACTGGGAGAACACCGACGGGTGCTCCCTGGTCGGTGGGCTGGTCGCTCACGTGATGGGCTTCATCGAGCCCGCCAAGGTCGGTCCCATCTGGTTGAAGACGGCGACGGAGAGCAAACCGGCCGCCCTCTGGCCCGACTTCGCCCGCCTGCTCGAGCGCGACTTCGCGCACCTCGTGGGAGGGCACGGTGTCGTGCTGCACGACCGCGCCAGAGACGCCGTGGCTCGCTCATGCGAGCGCTCGCTCGGGCCGCGTCCGCGCACGACCTGAGGCCGACCCGTCGCTATGCTGGGAGATTCAGTGCTAGGCCCTGCCACCGTCGTCGGCGATCGCTTCGTGATCGAGGCGGTCATCGGGAAGGGCGGGATGGGGGAGGTGTACCGGGCGACGGACCGGAGGACGGGTGGCCCCGTGGCCCTCAAGGTTGTCGCCGGCGAGGGGTTGGGCCACGACCGGTTTGCGAGGTTCGCGGCGGAGGTGGAGGCGCTCTCGCAGCTCGCCCACCCGACAATCGTCTCGTACGTGGCGCACGGCGCGGCCGACGACGGCTCGCCGTGGCTGGCGATGGAGCTGCTCGAGGGCGAGAGCCTGAACGCACGGCTCGAGCGAGGCTCGCTCGAGGTCGCCGAGGCCCTGGCAGTCACCGAGCGCATCGCCACCGCGCTCGACGAGGCGCACCGCCGCGGGATCCTCCACCGCGACCTCAAGCCGAGCAACGTGTTCCTGCGGGGCGGAGCGCCCGAGCTCGCGACCGTCCTGGACTTCGGCATCGCCCGGCACCTCGGGCGCGAGGGCTCCCTCACCCGCACCGGGGTCCTCATCGGCACGGCCGACTACATGGCGCCCGAACGGGCGCGTGGCGAGCGCGAGATCGGCCCCGCGGTGGACGTCTTCGCGCTCGGGTGCGTGCTCTACGAGTGCCTCACCGGCGCGCCCCCGTTCGCTTCCGACGACGTGCTGGGGACGCTGTCGAAGATCCTCTGGGACGAGGCTCCGCCCATCGAGGAGCGGCGGCCCGACGTCCCGGCCGACCTCGGGGCGCTCGTCGGGCGCATGCTGATCAAGCCCGCCGCGGAGCGGCTCCGCGACGGACGCGCGGTCCTCGACGCGCTGGCGGATCTCGGCCGGAGCGCTCGGTCGGGGGCAGGCTCGGTCCGACCCGCCGAGGCGGGCATCGGCCGGGGCGAGCTGGAGCGGGTGAGCGTGATCCTCGCCTCGCTCCCGCGCGCCGAGGGGAGCGCTGCGACGGTCGACGCCTCGTCGCTCTTCGACCCACGCCGGCGCGAGGCCATCGCGCGGGATCTGGCCATGCGGGGGATGCCGGTCGAGGTCGAGATGCTCGCCGACGGGTCGATGGTCGCCACGGTCGGTCCCCACGGGGAGTCTGCCGTCGATCAGGCGGCGGTGGCGGTCGCGTGTGCGCGCATCGTGCGCGCGCTCTGGCCGGAGGCGGTGGTGGCGGTCGCGACGGCGCGGCGAGTCGCCGGCAAGCGGATGCCGATCGGCGAGGCCGTCGAGCGCGCCGCGAGCTTGCTGCCGCACGTGCACGGCGGCCCGGTCTCCGGGGTGGTGCTCGACGAGGTCACGGCCGGGCTGATCGGTGGGCGGGTGCGAACGGTGGAGTCCGACGACGGGCCTGTGAGCCTCGTGGACGACGGGACGCCACCCGACGAGACCCGGCCGCTGCTCGGCCGACCGACCCCCTGCGTCGGCCGCGAGCAGGAGCTCGGCACCCTCGAGATGGCGCTCGCGGCGAGCCTCGACGAGGGCACCGCACGCGCGGTGCTCGTGACCGGCCCGCCCGGCATCGGGAAGTCGAGGCTGCGGCACGAGCTCCTCCACCGCGCCGTCGAGCGCCGGAGCGGCCCTCCCCCGATGCGCCTGGAGGGTCAGGGGGATCCGATGCGGGTCGCCTCGCCGTACGGGATGGCGGGGCAGGCACTGCGTACGCTCTTCGGCGTGGCAGCAGAGGATGGCGAGGAGGCGGCGCAGGCGAAGGTGCTCGCCGCGGTGGCGGCGCACGCGCCCCCCGAGGGTGTTCGCGAGGTCGCGGAGCTGCTGGGCGAGCTCTGCGACGTCCCGTTCCCCGAGCACGACAGCGTGCGCCTGCGCGCCGCCCACCAGGACCCCCGGCTGCTCCAGACGTGGATGGGAGACGCCTTCGTCAGCCTGCTCCGCGCCGCGACGGCCACCGCGGGTGTGCTCGTGCTGCTCGAGGACGTGCAGTGGGCCGACCGGGCGTCGCTCGAGCTGGTCGAGCTCGCGCTCCGCTCCCTGGAGGACCGCCCCCTGTTCGTCGCTGGGTTCGCGCGACCGGAGGTGCACGACCTGCACCCGAAGCTGTGGAAGGGCCGCTCGCTGGAGCTACCCCTTCGACCGCTCGGGCGTCGCGCGTGCGTGCAACTGGTCGAGCGCGTGGCGGGTGATCGGCTGGGAGCAGAGGCGGTCGCCCGGGTCGTCGAGCAGTGCGCGGGCAACGCCCTCTTCCTCGAGGAGCTCGTGCGCTTCGCCTGCGAGGGCACGACGGGCACCGTGCCCGAGACGATCCTGGCGATCCTCCAGACCCGCGTGGGGCGTCTGGAGCCCGCCGAGCGGCGGGTCCTGCGGGCGGCCAGCGTGCTCGGCGAGCACTTCGACCTCGGCGGTGTGTGCGCGGTGCTCGGGTCGTCGGTCCGGGCGAGCGACGTGGAGCGCTGGCTCTCGGAGCTCGTACGGCACGAGCTGCTGGCGCCAGAACCCGCCGTGGCACCGGGAGCCTACCGCTTCCGGCACGCGCTCATGTGCGAGGCCGTGGCAGGCCTAGTCCCCGAGAGGGACCTCCGGCTCGGACACCGGCTCGCCGCCGAGTGGCTGGAGGCCCGGGAGCACGATCCGGCCCCCGTGGCGGAGCACTACTGGCTGGCCGGCGAGCGCGAGCGGGCGCTGCCTCGCTTCGTCGCCGCGGCGCAGCGCGCACACGACCGCGACGACTTCGTGGCGACCGAGTGCATGGTGCAGCGCGCGCGAGAGTGCGGGGCGACGGGCGAGACCCTCGGCGTCCTGGAGTCGCTCACGTCGATGGTGGAAATGATGGCGTGGCGGTGGGAGGCCGGCCGCCAGTCCACGGAGCGGGCGCTCGCGCTCCTGCCTGCCGGCTCGATCAGCTGGTGGCGGGCGCTCCGCACGCGGGGTACGGTCGCCGGGTACGGCGACGATCTCGCGACGCTGCGCGACTGCGTGGAGCGCGTGCTCTCCGTACCCGCGCCCCCCGAGACGCGGCTGGTCCACGGCGACGCGCTCCTGTTCCTGGCGAGCACGTGCACCCAGACTGGCCTCACCCGCCTGGCGGCCGACCTGCTCCGGCGCGCGGACGAGGTGCTGGGCGAGCTGCTCCCGCTCTATCCGGCGACCGGTGCGTGGCTCAACGTCGTCCGCTGCTCCTACCTGCGGCACACCGACGACCTGCTCGCGAGGCAGATCGAGCTGCTGCGCCAGAGCCTGGCGCTCTACGAGGAGGCCGGGGTCCAGACCGGCACCGCGGTGCTCGCCCGCGACGTGCTGGGCGAGGTGCTATGCCGGGCGGGCGCCATCGACGAGGGCGAGGCCACGCTCCGCGCTGCCCGCGATGCGGCAGTGCGGCTCCACACCGGGTACTTCGTGTCGCACACTACCCTGGCGCTCGCGAACGGCCTGGTGGTCCGCGCCGAGCCGCACCTGCGCGACGAGGCCGCCCGGCTGGCGCGCAGCCTCCTCGAGACCCCACGGATCTCTGCCGGCTACCAGGCGATGGCGCATGACGTCCTCGCGCAGGTGGCCACACGCAACGCCGACTTTGCGACCGCCGAGGCGGAGGCGCGCGCCGCTGTCGCCCTCTCGATGCACACGCCGGTCCGCCGCTGGCTGATGACCGCACACCTGGCCGATGCGCTCACGTACGCCTCGCGCGCGGGTGAGGCGTGGGAGGTGGGGGCCGCCGCGCTCGCGGAGCTTGACGAGGCCGGAGGCGGCGGCTACGCGGAGCTCGCCCTGGTCGAGGCGTGCGGGAGGGCGGCACGCGCAGCGGGACATGGCGCGCGGGCGGAGGAGCTCGAGGCGCGCGGGCAGGCGTGGGTGGCGCGGCAGGCCCGCGCGCTCGAGGGCGACGCCCGCCGACGCTTCCTCGACTGGGTGACGAGCCTGCGCAGCTCGGCGGCCTGACCGCCGGCGCGAGCTGCCTCAGGCCCCCTTGCCGAGGAACTCCTTGATGGAGCCGACGATGGCATCCTTGTCGCGGATCTCGCTGGTGGTCACCCGGTCGTCCTTGCCGAAGTGCTCCCGCAGGTCCTTGATGAACTGGCCCGACCCGTAGGGGCTCTCGACCTGCCCGTAGGCGAACATGTTGACCCGCGGCAGGAGCTTGTTTTTCAGCAGGTCGACGCACAGCAGCGTGTCGTCCATCGACCAGTTGTCGCCGTCGGAGAAGTGGAACGGGTAGATGTTCCACTCGTCGGGCGGGTAGTGGTCGTCGACCAGTTGCGAGCACAGCTTGTAGGCGCTCGAGATCATCGTCCCGCCGCTCTCCCGCGTGTGGAAGAACGTCTCCCGGTCGACCTCGCGCGCGACCGCGTCGTGGATGATGTAGCGGCTCTCGAGGCCCTTGTACTGCTTCTGCAGCCACGCATCGATCCAGAAGCTCTCGATGCGAACGATCTCCTTCTGCTCGTCGCCCATCGATCCGGAGACGTCCATCATGTAGATGATGACGGCGTTGGCCACGGGCTCGGCCTCGGTCTTCCAGCTCCGGTACCGCTTGTCGGTCGGGATGGGGACGACCATGGGGTTGCCGGGCGCGTAGGTGCCCATGGCGATCTGCCGCTTGAGGGCCTCTCGGTAGGTCCGCTTGAAGTTGCGCAGCGACTCGGGCCCCACGCGACGGATGCTGGTGTAGCGGTCCTTCGCGTTGATGATCTTGCTCTTGCCCTTGTCCTGGATGTCCGGAAGCTCCAGCTCCTCGCCCAGGATCGCTGCCAGCTCGTCGAGCGTGACGTCGACCTCCAGCACGTGCTCGCCGGCGCCCTCCCCGGCCTTCCTGCCGCCCTCCCCTTCCTCCTCCTCGCCTCCGCCGATGGGATCCCCGGGCTCGCCGTCGCCCTGCCCGGCGCCACCCCGCTGCTTGTCCCCGAAGGTGAAGCGCGGGGTGTCGATCTGCGGGATGGGGATGGACACCAGGTCCTTGCCCTTGCGGCCGATGAGCTCCCCTTGCGAGATGTACTTGCGCAGGTTCTGCCGGATCTTGCCGCGGACGATGGCCCGGAAGCGGGAATGGTCCTGGTCGATCTTGAGCGACATCTCCCAACAGTCTAGTCCCTCGACCGCGAGAATTCGACCTGTCGATTCCGCCACCGCGAGGGTCTCGATCGTTTGCGGCCGTGGCGGAGGAATCTCCTCGACGGCAGCGGTCCCCGTGTTCCTGGTCTCCTCGACGTCGACCGAGCTTCGACGGAAGCGCCTTCGGCTTCGAGGAATGTCGCGTCGACACGGACAAAAGCGGCTCCATGTCGCGCGAATGACGCTTCGACATCGACACAAGCGCAAGGAGCCGCTCTTGTCAGCACGGAACGTCGCTGGCTCTGGACGACGCGACACGCGGGTCGCGACGAGCCGCTTTTCGTCGAACAGAACGCCACAGACTCGAGCCCATGTCGACTGTGGACGAGGAGGAGCGCCCCGCGGTCGCGCAAACGCACCATTCGTCTGGATCGATGGCGCTTCTGCTCGAGCCACAGCGACATTCTCTCGAGCGAAGGGCGCTTTCTCTCGAGTCCGCGCATCCTTCGACGAGATCGAGGCCGCATCCGGTCGGATCGATGACGAAATCGACGAAGGCGAAGGCGCCTCTACTCGAACCGAGGCCGGAGCCGGTGGGATGGAAGACCCATCCAGCACGGATCGGGGCGACCGCCATAGACTCAAAGCGTCTCCAGTCGTGGTGAAAGCGACTGCCGTTCGGATCGATGGGGCTCCGCCTCGAGTCATCGCTGCAGGGGGCGCCCAGAATGCCCCCCTACTCAAGGGTTTCAGCGCCTTCGGCAGGCCGTCACGGGCGCCTCGCGTCCAGCGCGGTCCGCGCCAGCCAAAGGCAGACGAGCGCGTTCACCACCGTCCACACCCGCGCCAGCAGAGGACCTCCCACGAAGGCCGCGTCGCCCGACCAGGCCAGCTGGGTGAGCAGCGCCGCGGTCCCGAGGGCAACGCCGCCGATGATGGGGCGGATGCGTTTGCTGGAGAAGGCGAGCATGGTGAGGCCGACCGCGGGCAGGGCGCTCGCCAGCAGCAGCCAGCGATGGAAGCCCGCACCCATCAGCACGAGGTCCCACTCGCCGAGCGGCCGCATCGCGAGCTCGAGCACCGTGCGCATTCTCCCGGCGTATCCGGCGAGACCCAGCGCGGGCGCGAAGGGCAGGAGCCCGACGCTGGTGACGAGGGCCCCCACCACCGACCCGGCCGTACGCGCGACCTTGCCACCGTTTTTGCGGATGCGGCGCCCGACCAGCCACCCGAGGGCGAGCAGGGCGAGGCCCCGCCACGCCACGTGCTTCCAGAACGCGTGCGACGCCGCCGCCGCGGCGTCGACGATGCCTGCCCCGTAGAGGTTCTTGCCCTCCTGGGGACGCGCAGTCGAGGTCAGCGCGTCGCGCACCGCGCCGGGCTCCGTCACCCCCAGCGACTCCACCATCGCCGCGATGCCGGCGACGTGCGGGGAGGCCATGCTGGTGCCGTTGAAGGTGCCGAAGATCTCGCACTTGGCCTTCCCGCCGTTGCAGACCGTCTGCTGCGTAACGGCGACGCCGGGAGCGGCGATGGCCACCTCGGGGCCGCGCGACGAGAACCAGGCGATCTTGTCCTTGTCGTCGGTCGCGCTCACGGCGACGACGCCCGGGTAGGCCGCCGGCCAGCCGACGCTCTTGCCGCTGTTGCCCGCGGCCGCGACGATGATGACCCCCTTGGAGAGCGCGTGGTCCACTGCGTCTTCGAGGATCCGGCTCTTGATCGGGCCGCCCAGCGACATGTTGATGACCTGCGCGCCGTTGTCGGCCGCGAAGCGGATGCCCTCGGCGACGTTGGCCACGGTGCCGAAGCCCCCCTTCGAGAGCACCTTCACCGGCATCAGCGTCGCGCAGTAAGCTAGGCCGGCTGTGCCCATGCCGTTGTTGGTGGTCTGCGCGATGGTCCCGGCGACGTGGGTGCCGTGTCCGTGGTCGTCGGCGGCCTCCCCGTTGTCGTCCACGAAGTTCCAGCCGCCCTCGCAGCGTGTCCCGGCCAGATCGGTCCCGCGAGAGAAGGGGCCCTTGTCGAAGCAAGCCACGCCAGTGTCGATGACCGCGATCGTGATGCCCTGCCCGCAGCTGTAGCCCCACGCCGTCTCCGCGCCCACGCGCTTGAGGTGCCACTGCTTGCTGGCGTAGAGCGGATCGTCAGGGACGAAGGTGGCGCGGTAGAGCGCCATGGGCTCGGCGTGCTCGACGCGTGGGTCGCGCGAGAGCGCGTCGAGGATGGCCCCCTCCCGCGCGACGTCCACGTCTGCCACCTCGAGCTTGTCGTGCGTGGTGCTCCACACGCTGCTCGGGTGCATGACCAGGCCGAGCTTCGTGTCCAGGTCCGTCACGTCCGCCTCGGTGGTGTCGTCCCGGAGGTCGACGGCGATCTCGCCCGGGATGATGTCAGACTCGGCCGTCTCGTCGCCGAACGTCGGCGCTTCCTCGGTCGCGATCCCGGCGGGCTGCACGTCCGGCGCGGCGAGGTCCCGCGCGGGGGCGTCCTGCGCGGCGAGCACGAAGGTGGCGCACAGGCCGGCCGCGAGGAGCGGGAGGGGCAGGGCTCGAGTTCGCATGGCGATCATCTCCGGGACGGGTCAGCTCGGGGTGCTGCGGCCGGCGAGCGCACCCGCGCACCGACCGAGGAGCAAGGCGTGGAAGAGACAGACGGCCGCGTAGGCGGTGACGGGGCGGAGCGCCGTCCACACCAGCGCGACCGCCAGCCAGGGGTGTACGAAATTCGGGACCGTCGCGATGGTCCAGCTGAGGACGAGCGAGCCTCCGAGGACGACGGCGCTCACCAGGGCACTCGTGCGGGAGCTCCTGACCGTGCGGGGATCGCCCGACAGGAGACGCACTCCGAGAGGGATGAGCCGTAGCGCGAAGAGCGCCTGCACCAGCGCGGCCAGACCCACCACCACGGTCAGCGCCAGGCCCAAGGGCCGCCCTCGACCGAGCTGGAGCTGGAGGTAGACCAGCGCTGCACACGCTGCAGGGATGAGGAGCGCCGGGAGGGCGAGCTGACCCACCACGAAGCTCAGCCATGCGGTGAGGCGAACGAAGATGGGTGCGCGCCGCGTGGATGGGGTGTCTCCCGTGGTCGCCCACTGACGTCGGCCTCGTGGCTCGACGTACAGGTACAGACACGTCGGGAGTATGGCCGCGAACAGCAGCCCGAGGAGTGCGACGACGAGGGTGAGCCCGGCTGGCGGCGAGAAGGCTGTCTCCATACGTGGTCTCCTACCTCTACCCTCGGCGACGAGCGTTTCTTCCCACCGTAAGGAGAGTCGTAACGACGGAACATGGGACGCGCCAGTGGGGCCAAAGGATCTCCCTCTTCACGGCGACATGCCCGGTCGGATCCGCTGGATCAGCTCCACCAGCTCCTTCATCAGCGCTGGCCCCTTGCTGAGCGACTGCACGCCCAGCTCCTGTAGCAGCTCCACGTCGGCCCGGGTCGCCCTGCCGCTCACCGACACGATCATGCACCCATCCCCAAGACGCATGCCGCGCAGCAGCATGCACACCTCGATGCCGTTGATGTCCGGCAGGTCCAGATCGAGCAGCAACAGGTCGGGGACCCGGCGCCGCACGGCGCGCACGGCCCGGCGCCCGTCGGCCGTCGACTCGATGTCCGCGTCGGGTGCGGCAGCCTGCACGTAGAGCGCGAGGGCCGTGCGCATGTCGGCGTCGTCGTCGACGATCAGCACCGAGAACCGGTGCTTGTCGCCCCCCTCCCCGGCCTGGGTTCGCATGGCGCGCAGCTGCCAGAGCGCGACGTCGGCGCCCGCCGGCCGATCGTGCGGCTCAGCGGACATGAGCTGCGCGACGAAGTCGTCGAGTATGGGGGGAAGCTCGGGCCGGTGGTCGCGGACGCGCGGGAGCTGCGGCCGGGTCTTGGCGCGATAGAGCTCGAGGGGCTCGCCCCCGTCGAACGGCGCCACGCCGGCGAGCAGCTCGTAGGCGAGGACGCCGAGCGCGTAGACGTCGACCAGGTTCGCCTCTCCCTCCACGACCTCGCCCGACATCGCCTCGGGGGCCATGTACTGCAAGGAGCCTGCGACGGTCTGATGCCCTGCGCGGTCGGCGTACGGGAGCACCAGGCCGAAGTCCATGAGGACCACACGTCCCCCCGGCGCCAGCATGACGTTGCCGGGCTTGACGTCGCGATGGGCCAGCCCGGCGCGGTGGACCACGGCGAGCGCGTCGGCGACGAAGACCAGCAGCTCGAGCGCCTCGACCATCCCGAACCGCTCGCCGCGTCCACGGCGCTCGTCCAGCAGACGGTCGAGGCTCAGCCCCCTCACGCGCTCGAGGACGAGGTAGGGCACGCCCCGGTGCATTCCCATAGTGTGGACGGCGACGACGCCGGGGTGGGCGATGGCGGCGAGCGCGCGGCCCTCGCGCAGCAGGAAGTCGGCTGCGACGCCGGGGTGGACCACTTTCAGGGCCACACGACGATTCAGGACCCGGTCGTGCGCCTCGTAGACCTCGCCCATTCCGCCAGCCCCGATGAGGGCTCGCACCTCGTAGGTCTCGGCCACGACCTCACCCTCCGCGAGGACGGGACGCGGATCGCCCGAGGCGGGCGGTGCCTCGGTGAGGCCCTGATGGAAATCCTTCATCGGGCCTCGCCGCAGGCCTGCTCGGCGGCGGCGCGAGCCTCGACCAGGTGCGCCTCGATCTTCGCGCGAGCCACTTCATCGGGCGTGTCGCTGCACGCGAGCAGAACCTCCTCGATGGCTCCGGCCGACTCCCCGAGCGCGACGTGGTCGTAGGTCGACGCGGAGCCGCGGAGCTTGTGTGCAGCGCGCCGTGCCTCCGGCCACGCCGCCTGTCTCACGATCTGCTCGAGCGCGGCGACCTTGCCCGGCAGCGTGGCGGCGTACTGGGCGCGAGCTGCCGCCAGCAGCTCGTCGATCGATCCCCCACCCGCCATCCTCTCGAGTGTACCCGAGCTTCGACGTGGCCGCGTTTCGAGGGTAAACGAGCAGGGCATGACGCTCCTGTCACGTATCCACGTCCGCGCCGTGCTGGTGGCCTCCGTCGCCTGCGGCCTGGCCGGATGCACGAGCTGCAGCCACACCCCCGAGCCCGAGGCGCATCCGCAGGCGTCGGCGGAGCCGGCTGTGTCCTCCTCCGGACCGAGCGCCCTCGACAAGTGGCGGGCGCGCCACCCGAGGGACGACGCCGGCAACCTCATCCCCAAGTCCACACCGCCGCCCATCGACCCGAACGAGATACCCCCCAAGCCCGGTCGCGAGCCGGACTGGGACCTCGACAGCGAGGACGCGGCGCACGACTACGTGCGGCGCTACGTCGTGGCGACGAACCGCTACGGCTCGCTGGCCTGCGTAAACATCGGCGCCTCGACGTCGCTCGCCGACAGGGCCAACACGCGCAGCGTCGAGGTGCGGACATCCGCCCGCTGCGCCGACGCGGGGAGCTTGCCGGGAACGCAGCGTGACGTCTTCCTCGTGGACGTCGCCGGGGACCGGCTGACGGTGGATGACAAGTCGAAGCGCGATCCACTGGCGCGCTGGCCCGACGGGAGCGATCCCGAAGGCCCTCCTGGTCCGGTCCAGAACGCGAGCAACATGCACAAGTGGCACGGGCCGCTGAAGGATGCTGTGTTCAACAAGCAGCAGCTCGTAGTCATCCGCGTGCAGCTCTACGGGCGTGGCTCCTACCCCGTCATCACCGTCGCCGGGTGGCACGGCGCGGTGATGCCCACCGCGACGCCGGAGGACCTGCGCGCCTTCGACGAGGAGCTCTGCCAGGCCAACGACGGGATGCCGCTCGGCATCTTCGCGAGCATCGACCGCTCCCGAATGTTGCGAATTCGTTGCCCGGGGCCGCCGTCGTGGGACAGGCTCTGATGTGGTCCTAACGCCTAGCTTTTTCCCATGTGTCCCCACCTTTTCGACATACCCGCTGGAGACGTGAATTTGCCGTTTCGTAACATGGCGACGACGACGGGGAAGTGTGACTGGAGAGAACGTGGCCCCTCACGTTCGGAGCGAACTCATGTCGTACCTTCCCCGCCTCCTCCTGCTGGTTGCGTTGGCATCTCTGGCGGTTGAACTCGCCTGTTCCGGTAGTGCCACCACCAGCGACAATGTGTTCAACGACGGTGGCAAGACCGGGTCTGGCTCCGTCACGGGGCAAAGCAGCGGCGGTGGGGGATCCGTCGATGGTGCAGCCGCCTGCGTCCCTTGCCTGACCGATCGGGACTGCAGCGGGGGGGTCTGCGCCCAGTTCGCAGGCGACACCTACTGCGCTGCGACCTGTGCGGGAGCAACCACGTGCACGGACGACACGGTGTGCACCACGCTGTCGACGTCCGAAGGCGCCCAGGTCAACGCCTGCATACCGCGCGGGAACGTCTGTGGTGGAGGCTCGACCGGCGACGATGCGGGAGTCAGCAGTGGGGGCAGCAACTCGGGTGGGAGCAGCAGCGGCGGCGGCGGAGAAGGGAACTGCGGTTCGCTGGCCGCGCCGACGACCAAGGCCTCCTGCCACTCCTGTGGAAGCGGCTCGTCGACGACCTGCCAGGCGAACGGCTGCTACGGAGGCTGGTACTGCAACACGCAGACAAACTCGTGCCAGGCCGCCCCGACGACGTGCAGCGGCGGGGGAAGCAGCGGGAGCAGCAGCGGCGGGAGCAGCGGTGGGATCGACGCCGGGCCGCCTCCGACGGGCAGCGTCGGGCCCACTGGGGGCACCGTGTCGCGCCTCTACTTCGCCGTGGTCGGCGACACGCGGCCGGCGAGCGTCGATGACACGGCCGGCTACCCCACTGCCATCATCACCAAGATCTTTGCCGACATGGCCTCGATGAGCCCGCGGCCGACCTTCGGGGTCTCGACCGGCGACTACATGTTCGCCACCCCGGGCAACGGAACGGCGGCGCCCCAGCTCGATCTCTACCTCCAGGCGCGGGCGAGCTTCACGAACCCGATGTTCCCGGCGATGGGAAACCACGAGTGCAACGGGTACACGGCTTCCAACTGCGGGTCGGGCAACACGGATGGAGTCACCGAAAACTACACCGCGTTCGTCAACCAGCTGCTCGCGCCCGTCCAGCAGACCAACCCGTACTACTCGATCAACATCAACGGGACGGGCGGGGCCTGGACGGCGAAGTTCGTCTTCGTCGCGGGCAACGCCTGGGACTCGGCGCAGTCCAGCTGGCTGGAGACGACCCTGGCGCAGACGACGACCTACACGTTCATCGTCCGGCACGAGGCCGCCTCCGCCAACACCGCGCCGGGGGTCACCCCGAGCGAGGCCATCATGGCCAAGTACCCCTACACACTCGCCATCGTCGGCCACACGCACACGTACGAGAAGAGCGGCGCCAAGGAGGTGATCTTCGGCAACGGCGGAGCGCCGCTGACGGGCAGCGGCGACTACGGGTTCGGGCTCATCCAGCAGCGCCCGGACAACACCATCCAGGTGGACATGATCGACTACTCGACGCTCCAGCCCGACACGAAGTTCGAGTTCGCCCTCAACCCGGATGGAACCGCCGCACCGTAGTCTCAGAACTGGTGCGCCTCGGTCGACTCCTCGAGCGCGAGCGTCGTGGAGCGGCCGCCGGAGATGACCTCGGCCACCTGGTCGAAGTACCCGGTGCCGACCTCGCGCTGGTGGCGCGTTGCCGAGTAGCCGTGGACCTCGGCGGCGAACTCCGCCTGCTGGAGCTCGCTGTAGGCGGCCATGCCGCGGTCCTTGTACTTCCGGGCGAGCTCGTACATCGCGAAGTTGAGCGAGTGGAAGCCGGCCAAGGTGACGAACTGGAACTTGTAGCCCATGGCGCCGAGCTCGCGCTGAAACCTGGCGATGGTGGCGTCGTCGAGGTTCTTCTTCCAGTTGAAGCTCGGCGAGCAGTTGTAGGCCAGGAGCTTGCCCGGGAACCTGGCGTGGATTCCCTCGGCGAACTGGCGGGCCTGGGCCAGATCCGGCGTGCTCGTCTCGCACCAGACCAGATCCGCGTAGGGTGCGTAGGCCAGGCCGCGCGCGATGGCCGTCTCGACGCCGCTCTTCAGGCGGAAGAAGCCCTCCGGCGTGCGCTCGCCGTTCACGATGAAGGCGCGGTCGCGCTCGTCGACGTCGCTCGTGATGAGCTTCGCGCTGTCTGCGTCGGTGCGCGCGACGATGAGGGTGGGCACGTTGCAGACGTCGGCGGCGAGGCGCGCAGCCACCAGGGTGCGGATGAACTGGCTGGTCGGCACCAGCACCTTGCCGCCCATGTGCCCGCACTTCTTCTCGCTCGCCAGCTGGTCCTCGAAGTGGACGCCGGCGGCGCCGGCCTCGATCATCGACTTCATCAGCTCGTAGGCGTTGAGCGGGCCGCCGAAGCCGGCCTCGGCGTCGGCCATGATGGGCGCGAACCAGTGCGTCCCGCTGGACTTGCCCTCGGCGTGCTCGATCTGGTCGGCGCGCTGGAGCGACGAGTTGATGCGACGCACGACCATCGGCACGCTGTTCACGGGGTAGAGCGACTGGTCCGGGTACATCTGACCCGCCGTATTCGCGTCCGCCGCGACCTGCCAGCCGGACAGGTAGATGGCCTTCAGCCCGGCACGCACCTGCTGCACGGCCTGGTTGCCCGTGAGCGCGCCGAGCGCGGCGACGAACGGCTCGGTCTGCAGCAGCTCCCAGAGGCGCCGTGCGCCCTGGCGGGCGAGCGTGTACTCGATCTGCATCGTGCCGCGGAGCCGGTCCACGTCCGCCCGGGCGTATGGCCTGACGATGCCCTCGAAGCGCCTGGCATGGACGCGGTCTTCGGCGTGGTTATCGAGCTTGATGGCGGTTGCGGTGGACATGATTTGGATCTCCTCGTCGCACGACGGCAAGACGGTCCCGCACCGCCCGGTCGGGCGGCGACGTGTGGCCCGGCATTTCTTCGGTTCAGTTCGGGAGCAGGTCGTAAGCAGGTACGGTCAGGAACTCTTCGAACTTCGGCGCCGTCGACAGGCGTACGAATAGATCGCGGGCCTCGTCGAACCGTCCCCCGCCGAACCGTGCGTCGCCCACCTCGCGGCGGACGCGCTGCATCTCTTCCTCCACCACGCGGGCGAAGCGCTCCCCCATCAGCGGCTCGTTTTCCACGATGGCCTTGTGGTGCAGCCACTGCCACACTTGGGCGCGAGAGATCTCCGCCGTCGCCGCGTCCTCCATGAGGTTGTAGAGCGGCACGCAGCCGTTCCCGCGGAGCCACGACTCGATGTACTGGATGCCCACGCGGACGTTGAGGCGCAGCCCGGCGTCGGTGCGCGTGCCCTGGGGCACGGCGAGCAGCTCGGTGCGCGTGATGTGCACGTCGCCGCGGCGCACGCCGAGCTGGTTGGGCCCGGGCATGTGTGCGTCGAAGATGTCCTTGGCGACGGGGACGAGGCCCGGGTGCGCCACCCAGGTGCCGTCGTGGCCGGCCTTGACCTCGCGGAGCTTGTCGGCGCGAACCTTCTCCATCGCGGCCTCGTTCGCCGCCGGGTCGTCCTTGATGGGGATCTGCGCTGCCATCCCGCCCATCGCGTGGACCTTGCGGCGATGGCACGTCTCGATGAGCAGCGCGACGTAGGCGGCGAGGAACCCCTTGTCCATCGTGACCTGCGAGCGATCGGGCAGGACGGCGGAGGGATCGGCGGCGCGCTTCTTGATGAACGAGAAGATGTAGTCCCAGCGACCGCAGTTGAGCCCCGCCGAGTGCTCGCGCAGCTCGTAGAGGAACTCGTCCATCTCGAACGAGGCGGGAAGGGTCTCGATGAGGCAGGTCGCCTTGATGGTCCCGCGGGGGATCCCGACCTTCTCCTCGGCTCGCACGAACACGTCGTTCCAGAGGCGCGCCTCGAGGTGGCTCTCCATCTTCGGCAGATAGAAGTAGGGGCCGGTGCCCCGGGCGAGCTGCTCGCGCGCGTTGTGGAAGAAGAAGAGCCCGAAGTCGAAGAGCGAGCCGGGCACGGCCTTGCCGTCGACCGTGAGGTGGCGCTCCACCAGGTGCCAGCCGCGCGGACGGACGAAGAGGACGGCGACCTTGTCCCTGAGCGCGTAGTTCTTGCCGCTCTTGGGGTCGACGTAGGCGATGGTCCGGCGGACGGCGTCGGCCAGGTTGATCTGCCCTTGGACCTGGTTGTCCCAGGTGGGGCTGTTGGCGTCCTCGAAGTCCGCCATGAAGACGCTCGCGCCGGAGTTGAGCGCGTTGATGACCATCTTGCGCTCGGTGGGCCCGGTGATCTCGACCCGACGGTCCAGGAGATCGGCTGGGAGGGGCGCGACCGTCCAGTCGCCTTCGCGCACAGCGGCGGTCTCGGGCAGAAAGTCGAGCGTGGTACGCCGGGTGCGCGCCTGGAGCAGTTCGGTCACACGGGGCGCGAAAGTGCGGGCGAGGTCGGCTACGAAGGCGAGCGCGTCGGGCGTGAGCACGGCGTCGTAGCCAGTGCGGAGCCGGCCAAGGACGGCCACTCCCGCGGGCAGGTGCAAAGTCGGTTCGTCGCTCATCGCGGCCTTTACAATGGGACGTCGCGTCAACCACGTCAAGATGCTGAAAGTACGAGGCAAGTGTTCCGAGTGAGGAATTGTCAAAGCGCCGTTGTAAAACGGTTAATGTTGTAAAGGCAGCATGACCCAAACAAATCGCGAGCTTCCACGGCTGGGCACTAAGGTGAAAGGTCTGCGACGACGTGAGGGCCTCAGCCAGGTGCAGATGGCAGACCGGTTGGGCATCTCCCCGAGCTACCTCAACCTCATCGAGAGCAACCGCCGGCCCCTCCCTGCAAAGCTCCTCATCAAGCTCGTGCAGCTCTTCGGGGTCGATCTCCACACCTTTGGCGGCGACGACGACGCGCGCCTGGTGAGCGACCTGCTCGAGGTCTTCGCCGAGCCGTCGTTCGATCCGTATCACCTCACCTCCGGCGACCTCCGGGATCTGGCGCTCAACCACCCCCAGGTCGCCCGCGCGGTGCTGGCCCTCTACAGCACGCTCAAGACCCAGCGCGAGGCGAGCAACGCGCTCGCCTCCCGCCTCGACGGCGAGGAGGGCTCGGGGGTCGATCGCTCTCAGCTTCCCTCGGAGGAGGTAAACGAGCTCGTCCAGAAGCACATGAACCACTTCCCCGAGCTGGAGGAGGCAGCGGAGGAGCTGTGGCGCAAGGCCCGGCTCGACGCCGAGGAGCTGTACCCCGGCCTCCTCAGGTACCTCGACAAGCAGCACGGCATTCACGTGCGCATCGCGCGAGGCGAGGCCGAACGCGGCATCCTGCGCCGCTTCGACGTCGACAAGAAGACGCTCACCCTGAGCGAGCTCCTGCCCACCCGCTCGCGTACGTTCCAGGTCGCCCACCAGATCGCCCTGCTGACGCAGGGGGCGCGCATCGAACGCATCCTGGCGGAGGCGCCTCTCACCAGCGACGAGTCGCGGGGCCTGTCCCGCGTCGCGCTGGCGAACTACTTCGCCGGCGCGGTGCTCATGCCGTACGCGCCCTTCCTCGAGGCCTGCCAGAAGGAGCGCTACGACCTCGACGTGATCGGCCGGCGCTTCCGCGTCGGCTTCGAGCAGGTGTGTCACCGCTTCACCACCCTGCGCCGCCCGGGAGCCGAGGGCGTGCCGTTTCACATGATCCGCATCGACGTGGCAGGCAACATCAGCAAGCGCTTCAGCGCCAGCGGGATCCGGTTCGCGCGCTTCAGCGGCGCGTGTCCCCGGTGGAACATCTTCCAGGCGTTCATGACGCCGGAGATGATCCGCCTCCAGCTCTCGCGCTTCTCCGACGGCGCCACGTACTTCTGTCTGGCGCGCACCATCCACCGCGACTCCGGCGGCTATCACGCACACCAGCCGGTGCAGGCCATGGGTCTGGGCTGCCGGATCGAGCACGCCCGGGAGATGGTCTACTCCGACGGCATGGACCTGGAGAATGCCCACCTCGTCACACCCGTCGGGGTCACGTGTCGGCTCTGCGAACGGGACTGCGAGCAGCGGGCGTTTCCTTCGATCCGCCACCCCCTGCACGTCGACGAGAACGTGCGCGGCGTGTCGCTCTATACTCCCACGGTGAAGGGGTAACGGCGGTCCATCTCCCCGGATCCCCGACGATCCGAGACCCGCGGGCCGCAGGTGACAAGGCGGGTTTTTCCCGTTGTTTCCTGGCTGGTCCTGTCCCTGCAGAGGACTACGAGCATCATGCCGTGGCCGCCTCACGCTCTCGGTCTCGCGGGTATCGTCGCGAGCGTTGCCCTCGCGGCGCTCATCGCGTTCCAGCCCACCAGCCACGCCGACACCCAGGTGGTGCGCGCCACCCTCGCGGCGCCGCCAGCGGCACCCACATGGGAGCCCTCGGTCGTGACCACCCCCGGTCTACCTCTGCAGTGCGCCGACGGGACCTGGACCCGGACGACGGTGCACGCCGGTTGTGCTCACCATGGGGGCGTCAGCTACTGAGCTCACCGTGTATCGTCACGGGCGATGACGATCACGCGGCAGGACATCGTCTCCCTGCGCCGGCGCGACCTGGCTGCTGCGCTCCGCGAAGGGCACGACATCGCGCCGGAGGCGCTCGACGACTCCGCGTACCGTGGCATCAGCCTCGGTCTGCCGCGGTGGGCGGAGAAGCTGTCGTGGAAGACGTTCCAGAAGACCTTCCACCGCGATCCCGCGACAGGCTCGCTGCGCGGATGGAACGTGCGGGTGGAGCAGCGCGGGCTCGACGCGCCGTCGGTCGCGCTGGTGCGCGCGGGCGCGCCCTTCACCTTCGGTCCTTATGTCGTCCACGAGCTGCCGGCCCGGAGGCCCCCCGGGCTGCGCCACGGGCTCCTCATCGATTACACGCCGTGCCGTGGGCTCATGTCCCGCCTGCGCGATCCCCTAGTGGCGCTGAACCCAGGCAGCGTGGAGCTGCTCCTCGGGTGGTCGTACCTCGATCTCGGGCTGTTCCTCGCGCCGACCCCGAGCTACTTCCTCTTGGAACGCGAGGCGGCGCTGCAGCACGTCGTTCCAGCCTGAGCTGGGTCAAGAACTCCTCGCGCCCGCCCGAGGCCATGGCACGATGCCAGGCAGATGAAGACGGCCTACGTGACGATGCTGTGCCACGGCGACGGCTACGTCACCGGGGCGGAGGTGCTCGGCAAGTCGCTCGCCGCGAGCGGCAGCACCGTGCCGCGGGTTGCCATGGTGACCGCCGACATCAGCCGCGCCGCCCGCGAGCGACTCGCGGTGCAGGGCTGGGAGCTCCGCGACGTCGAGGCTATCGCCAACCCTACCCCCGACTCGCTCCTGGTCTTCCCACGCTTCGGCGCCGTGTTCACCAAGCTCCGCGCATGGGAGCTCACCGAGTACGACCGCGTCGTCCTGCTCGACGCGGACACCCTCGTCCTCAAGAACGTCGACGACCTCTTCGACCGACCCGGCTTCGCCGCCGGCCCTGACTTCTTCCTGCCGGATCGCTTCAACTCCGGCGTGATGGTCATTCCGCCCTCGAAGGAGACCTTCGAGCGCATGGTCGCGGCGCTCACGGCGGCCCCGAGCTATGACGGCGGCGACCAGGGTTTCCTCAACTCCTTCTACCCCGACTGGTATGCCATGAGCGTCGAGCACAGGCTCCCGGTGGGGTACAACCTGGCCAACTTCATCTACCAGTTCGCGCACGGCCACCCGACGCTGAGGGCCACCCTGGCGCGCGAGGCGAGGGTCCTCCACTACATGGTGCAGAAGCCGTGGCAGGCCATGTCGACGCTCACCGGAGGCTCCGAAGCCTGGTGGAGCACCTACTTCGAAGCCCACCCGGAGAAGGCGAGCGCGTGGAAGGAGCGCGTGCACGCCATCGAGGACTGGACGTTCGACAAGATCGCCGCGCTCATCCTCGACTGAGAGGCCCCGTGCTGAACTGGAGTCACGGGGCAAGAGCATGCATGGGCGCCGTCGTCGCAACCTCGGTGGCGACGACGACCATGCTCGCCGCGGGCAACAGCGTGACGGCGCCCATGGTCTGCTCGGCCGGCCCCACCCACCAGACCTTCGTGGCCACCCTGACGTTTCCGCGCAGTGCAGCCGAGGGGTCGACCTTCACCGTCCGTATCGACGGCCTCCCTTCGGGACCGATCTCGAGCTTCGGTCTCAACTTCATCCACGACATGGAGACGGACTACCTCGTCCCCGCCGGCGCGACCTACGTCGGAGGCTCGGCGCAACTCGTGCCAGGCACCGGGACGCCGAACGTCACGGCCGGCGCGCGCGTCTGGTACGAGGCCGGTCTCATCAAGGTTGCGCTACCCGGCCGCGTGACGTCGGGCTCGAGCTACACCCCGCCAAGCATCGAGTTTCAGCTACGGGCCGCTGCAGCCGCCGGCGCTACGCTCACCTTCGGCTTCCTCGAGTACCGCGTGGCGGCGAACGCCATCGTGGTCGGCGATGTGCACGCAACCTGCAAGCCGACCCCCAGACCCTACCCCCTCGGCACGACCCAGGTCACGGCTGCGGGTGCGCCCAACTAGGAGAGACGCGAACCCGATGCACTCCTCGCCAGAGTCCCCTTGGTGGAAGCGGACGACGACCTACCAGATCTACCCGCGCTCCTTCGCCGACTCGAACGGCGACGGCATCGGGGATCTGCGCGGCGTCCTGGGCAAGCTCGACTACCTCCAGGATCTCGGCGTCGAGACGCTCTGGCTCTCGCCCTTCTTCGAGAGCCCCCAGGCCGACTTCGGATACGACGTCAGCGACTACCACGCCATCGCTCCGGAGTATGGGACGCTGGACGACTGCCGCGCCCTCATCGCCGAGGTGCACGCACGCGGGATGAAGATCGTCTTCGACATGGTGATGAACCACACGTCGGACCGGCACCCGTGGTTCCTCGAGTCGCGCAGCTCGCGCGAGAACCCCCGGCGGGACTTCTACCTCTGGCGCGATGGCCGGGGCCGCGCGGGGAGATCCCCGCCTACCAACTGGCGCTCGATGCTGGGCGGGAGTGGCTGGCACCACGACCCGGGCACCGGGCAGTGGTACTGGGCGAGCTTCCTCGGCTTCCAACCCGACCTCAACTACCGCAACCCCCTGGTCAAGGCGGCGATGCTCGACACCGTGCGCCACTGGCTCGGCGAGGGCGTGGACGGCCTGCGCCTCGACATCTTCAACGCGATCTTCAAGGACGCGGCCTTCGTCGACAATCCGCTGTCGTGGCGTGCGGTGCCGTCCGAGGACAACCCCCACGGCTTCTTCCAGCGTCACGTTCACACCATCGACCATCCCGACACCATCGCGTTCGCGCGCGAGCTCCGCTCGGTGGTCGACGAGTTCCACGATCCGCCGCGGTTCCTGGTGGGCGAAGTCTTCGGCGACGCCGAGACGCTACGCCGGTACTGCGGCGAGGCTGCCGACGGGCTGCACCTGGTGTTCCTCTTCGCGGCGATGCGCACGCGCTTCTCGGGGCGGGCGGTGCGGGAGCTGGTCGAGGAGTTCGAGCGCGGCTTCCCCGAGCCGTTCTCGCCGACCTACGTCTTCGGCAACCATGACCGCCCGCGCTTCATCCACCGCGTAGGAGGAGACACCGACAAGGCCAAGCTAATGGCCACGCTGCAGCTCACGGCGCGGGGGGTTCCCTTCATCTACTACGGCGAAGAGATCGGCATGGCGAACCACGACATCCCGCTCCACGAGGGGCTCGATCCGGTGGCGGCGCGCTATCGCTTCGTGCCGCAGTGGCTCGTGGGGAGCTTCCGCAAGCGCGGCATCCTGCTCAACCGCGACGAGTGCCGGGCGCCGATGCAGTGGGACGGCACCCCTCACGCAGGGTTCTCGAGCGTTAGGCCCTGGCTGCCCGTGCACCCCGGGAGCAGCAAGGTCAACGTCGCCCTTCAGGAGGGTGATCCCGGCTCGCTCCTCTCCTGCTACCGCAGCCTGCTGGCGCTGAGGCGCGAGACACCGGCCCTGCACGCCGGCGCCCTCGCGTGGCTCGATACTGGCCTCCCCGCGGACGTCGTGGCCTATCGCAGGGAGCACGGCTGCGACCGCGCCGACGTCTTTCTCAACTTCTCCAAGCGCACGGTTCCGCTCGCGCTGGGTAATTGCGCCGGGCGAACGCTCTTCTCGAACAGGCGCGGGGAGCGGACTCCGGCCCCCCCGGTCCATCCGCTTGCCCCGTTCGAGGCCGTGGTCGTGCTGGGATAGAGGCCGTGCCGGCTCGGGTCAGTCCGCCACGAAGCCCTTCCAGCTGCGCATGTAGTTGGCGAACGGCGCGCTCAGCCCGCGCTCGCCGAGCTCGGCCACCGTCAGCGGCGGACGGCGTGGCTCCCATCCGGCCTGCGCTGCGTCCAGGGGCCACGCGGGGTTCGCCACCGCCGCGCGCCCGAGGGCGACGGCGTCTGCCCCCCTGTCGAGCAGCGCCTCGGCGTCGGCCACGGTCCAGACGTTGCCGGCAGCGACGAGGGCCACCTCGCGCGGCAGCGCCGCACGAAAGAGCGGGACCGCGTGCTCGTCCGGACGCTTCCGGGTGTTGCGCTTCGCGTCCCACAGCGACACGTGGATGAAGTCCGCTCCGTCCTCGGCCAGCCAGCGCGCCACGGTCAGCGACTCGTCGAGGTCGAGCCCGCGTGCGTTGCCGAAGTCCTCCGGAGACAGCCGTACGCCCACCAGGAAGCGCGCCGGCACCGCGCCGCGCACGGCGCGCAGCGTCTCGCGGACCAGGCGCGCGCGCCCCTCGAGTGACCCGCCCCAGGCGTCGGTTCGCAGGTTCATGGTCGCACTGAGAAACTGGCAGAGCAGGTACCCGTGCGCTCCGTGGAGCTCGACGCCGGCGAAGCCGGCCTTGGAGGCGCGCGCAGCCGCCGCACCGAAGCTCGCGATGGCGCCGGCGATGTCCTCTTCGGTCGCCGCCCTCGGCAGGTCGGCGCCCGGCGGAGCCTCCGCGGGCTCGCTAGCGGTCCAGGGCCGTTTCCCGGTCAAGCTCGACGGCGCGCGTGTCCCCCCGTGGAAGATCTGCGCGATGGACAGCGCTCCGTGGGACCCGAGCGTCGTGGCCAGCCGCGTGAGGCCCGGCATGAGCCTGTCGTCGTACACGCCCAGTTCCCCGGGCCATCCCTGGCCGTCGAGCGCCACGTGAGCGGCGCACGTCTCGATGACGCCGAAGCCTCCGCGGGCACGCATCTCCAGCCAGCGAAGCTCGTCGTCGGAGAGCGTGCCGTCGGCATGGCTCTGCTGGTTGGTCATGGGCGCGAGCCAGACCCGGTTGCGGGCGTGGACGCCGTTGCGAAAGGACATCGGTTCGAGGACGCGCGAGGTCATCCCGCCGGTAGATAACGGGGCCGCGAAGGAATCGCTACGCCACCCACTCAGAAAATAGGGTGCGGGGAGGCGGCGATCTCCAGGCCAGTCCGGATCGGGAAGAGGATCCGGAGACGGACGTCTCCACCTTTCGCCGCACCCCCGGCCGCGGGCGTCGACGCGAGGCTGAAGGGGATCGGGACCCCGCCCCCCCCCGTGAGCAGCGCCAGGCCCGCCAGAGCCTCCCTCGCCTTGCGCAGCCCTTCGTCCGACGTGTCACCCTGAAACCAGGTCGCCAGACGCCCGACGGACACGAACCCGGCCGTGCTCGCCGGCGCCTTCTGGAGGACCTCCAGATCGGTGCGCGTTCCGAGCGTACCCGCGTCGCCGGCGCTGGACAGCGAGCCACGCACGACGCTCGCCGCGACGGCAGGATCCTCGGCCGACACGAACCATGTGCGCCCGCCGTCGGGCACGACGAAGAAGTGGACCGTGTGGGGAATGACGGCGTCCGTCACCCTGGTCTTGGACTTCCGCTGCTTCGCGAGCCACTCCGGGTTCTGGGTGATCCGGGCTTCGACGTGCAGCGTACCTGCAGGGAGCTGGAGCGCGACTGGAACGGGGCCGAGGGTGAGCTTCGTGCTCTCCTTCTGCGGCTCGTGCTTGTGCCGGGCCTTGCCCGTCGGCTTGAGCGCGTCGCTTTTCACCACCGCGCGGACGGCGTCGATCCAGCCCTGCGCCGGCTCCTCGACGGCGCCGACCTCCCAGCCCTGCAGCGCCGCTCGTGCCCTGGCTCGCGCTGCCTCGCTGGTCTTGCCCGCGCTGGCGTAGGCGTCGAGAGCCGCGCGCGCCGCGTCCAGGTCCACGCCCGAGGCCACGACCCAGGGCCCACCCGTCAGCGCGAGGTGCTCGAGGGGCTCGAGCAGCGTGTCGGTGATGCTCGACGTGTACCCCTCGTCCTCGAGCGCCGCGTGGAGGCCCGCGAAGAGCGTCCTCCGCAGCGGCGCCAAGTCCGTCGCCGTAGCCCCGCGTCCGTACCACGCGAAGGACGCTCCCCGGGGCAACCGCTCGAAGGCGGGGGGGGGCGGCGCCGAGGGGGTGCCGGCGCCGACGAGCGCGCGCGTCAGCGGGGACGCGGCGTCGACGAAGCGCGTCGTCAGCTTGACGTCGACCGTGGTCGTGTCCGAGCTGGCTTCGAGGACGATGGCGCCCACGTCGTCCGTCAGCTTGGCCGTCAGATCGTCCACCAGCTTGTCTGTGGGATCGCCGGAGCCCGCGTCGGCCGGCGAGGCAATGTCCGGCGTGGAGCCCTTCCTGGCAGGCCGCAGCTCGCGGACGAAGACCTCGAGGCGCACGTCGTCGCTGGAGGCGATGCGGGTCATCGTTCGCGCGAGGTACGGGCCGAGGTGGCGCACGGAGTCCTCGGTCGCACCGCACACCAGCCGGGTGGCGTTCGAGGTGGGTCCGAACGCAGGCGCAAGCATGCACGGGTTGGGCGACGCATTGTCAGGAGCGTCTTCCCGGGGCTGGAGGCGCACCACCGCCGGCGCGGTCTGCGTCCACTTGAAGTACTTCTCCAGCGTCTCGCGTGCGGTCACGGGGTCGCTCAGCGCAGCCGAGCCCGCGATCTTGATGGACGAGTCGGGAGAGTCGACGTCGGATGCGGCGAGATCGATCGGTTGATCGAGATCGATCACCGCGCCGATGGGCGCTCCAATGGCAATCGCCACGAGGCTGTCCGCGTCCGTCTTGCCTCCCGGGAGAAGCGAGGACAAGGACGACAGCAGTGACGTCAGCTGCTGCATCGTGGCGCGCGGATGCGCCAGGTGCACAGTGAACCCCAGCCCGACGGGCGCGGGGACCGGCGAGACGTCCGGCGCAGGCTCGGGTGCAGCGATGGGAGCCGAGACCGTCGCAGAGGGCGCGACCATGGCGGTAGGCGCGACCGTTGGCGGACTTCCGCCGCAGCCCAGCTGAGACGAGGTCAGGGCGAAGAGAGTGCCGAGGGCGAGGCGCGCGCGCATGGCGCCCAATACATCACGAATCGCGCGCGCTCGGTCACTCCGCGGCTGCTTCCGCCCTGCGCGACGGCTCAATGCTGGGCTCCACGTCCTCCATCTCGTGGCTCATCCCCGCGCTGGACTCGGCGTAGGCCTCCTCGCCGTGCTGGGTCGTGTCCAGGCCCTCCCGCTCGTCGTTCTCCGACACGCGCAGGCCCATGGTCGCGTCGATGATCTTCAGGATGCCGAACGTGAGCACGGCCGCGTAGACGCCCGTCACGGCACAGGCCAGTCCCTGGATGCCGAGCTGCTTGACGTTCCCGAAGAGAGCGCCATCCGCGCCAGCATCGTTGAGCGCCTTCTGCGCGAAGACGCCGGTGAGCAGCGCGCCGGTCAGGCCTCCGACCCCGTGCACACCGAAGGCGTCGAGGGAGTCGTCGTAGCCGAACCGGTTCTTCAGCAGGACGCCTCCGTAGCACACCCCGCCCGCGACGAAGCCGATGACGATGGCCGCCCACGGCGCGACATAGCCGGCCGCGGGTGTTATGGCGACGAGCCCCGCCACGAGGCCCGAGGCGACGCCGAGGGCCGTCGGCTTGCCGCGGTGGCGCCACTCGACGACGAGCCAGCCCAGTGCGCCGCCGGCGGCGCCGAGGTGCGTGGCCATGAAGGCCAGCGCCGCGAGCTGTCCGCTGGTGAGCGCGCTCCCGGCGTTGAACCCGAACCAGCCGAACCAGAGCAGGCCCGCCCCGGTCAGCGTCATCGTGAGGTCGTGCGGCAGCGACCGGTGCCGCGGGTAACCCGCGCGCTTCCCGATGACCAGGGCGCACACCAGCGCGGAGATACCTGCCGTCAGGTGCACGACCGTCCCGCCGGCGAAGTCCAGCGCGCCGAGCTTCAGCAACCACCCCCCGTCGGCCCAGACCCAGTGCGCCACCGGGTAATAGACCAGCGTGGACCAGAGGACGATGAAGGTCAGGTACGCGACGAACTTCATCCGCTCGGCGAACGCGCCCGAGATGAGCGCCGGTGTGATGACCGCAAACATCATCTGGAAGGCCGCGAAGGCCAGGGTGGGGACCGTCCCGTGGAGGTCGCCGGCGAGCCCGGTCATCCCGGCGTACTGAAGCCCTCCGATCAGTCCGTAGTGCGTGGGGCCGAAGGAGAGCGTGTACCCGTAGAGCGCCCAGGTGACGCTGAGGACCGGGATGGCGACCAGCGAGTGCATGATCGTGGAAAGGACGTTCTTGCGGCGCACCATGCCGCCGTAGAACAGGGCCAGGGCCGGGGTCATCAGGAGGACGAGGGCGGTCGCCACGATGAGCCACGCCGTGTCGCCGGTGTCGAGCTTCGCCATGAACTCTGGGTTAGCCGGTGACTGTTTCGACGAGGTTTCGCCGCGGTGTTGGCAGGGTGCGTCCCGGGGCGGGGATGGGTATGCTGCCTCTCCGCGCGCATGGGCATGGACGATCAACTCGCGTCGGATCTGGCGTCGCTTCGCATCGACCGCCAGACGCCACCCAGTTCGTCGTGGCGTGCGCTGCGCTGGGTCTTGGGCCTCGCTGTGCTCGGGGCTCTGGCGTTCGCGGGCTGGCGCGTCGGAGCGCCCGTCCTTGAGGCCAGGCTCTTCAAGACCGAGATCGGGGTCACCGAGGTGGCCATGGTGTCGCCCGCGCAGGCGCAGGTCCAGCTCACGTCCACGGGGTACGTCGTCCCGCAGATCGAGGTCGACGTCTCGTCCAAGCTGGTCGGACGGGTTGACCGGGCGAACATCCGCGAGGGCAGCGTCGTGAAGGAGGGGCAGGTCATCTTCGAGCTGGATGCGAGCGACCAGCGCGTGGCCCTGGCGAGCAGCCAGGCCCGCGTCGCAGCCGCCCGCGCGCGTGCAGCGACGGCACGTGCGCAGCTGGCAGAGGTCGTGCTCCAGCGGGACCGGGAGCGGCGCCTGGCCGACACCGGCGCCATCGCCCAGGCGACCGCCGATGACCTGGCAGCGCGCGCGAAGTCCCTCGAAGAGCAGGTGCACGCATCGGAGGCCGACGTGTCGGCGGCCCAGGCCGAGGCGAACGCCCTGGCCACGAACCTCGGCAACACCACCATCCGCGCCCCCATCGACGGGACCGTGATCGCGAAGCCCCTGCTGCCCGGTGATGTGGTTTCGCCTGGGACGCCCATGGCGAAGATCGCCGACTTCTCGTCCATCGTCGTCGAGACCGACGTGCCAGAGGGGCGGCTGCACCTGGTGGGCAAGGGCCGCCCATGTGAGATTGTCCTCGATGCCTACCCCGACAGGCGCTGGCGGGGAGAGGTGGTGGAGGTGTCGCCGCAGCTCAACCGGGCGAAGGCCTCGGCGACGGTCAAGGTGCGCTTCCTCGACCGCGACGAAACGGTGCTGCCGGAGATGGCCGCGCGGGTGTCGTTCCTGGAGGCGCCGCTCGACGAGAAGCAGATGAAGGAGCCGCCCAAGAAGGTCGTCCCCGGATCGGCGGTGACAGAGCGTGCGGGCAGCAAGGTGGTCTTCGTCGTCGACCAAGGAACGGTGCGCATGCTGCCCGTGACGCTGGGGAAGCCGTTCGGCGACGGCTTCGAGCTGACGGACGGGCCCTCGCCTGGCACCAGGCTGGTGAGCGCGCCCCCGGCGACGCTGGCCGATGGTCAAACGGTCAAGGAGAGGAGCCCGTAGATGGCCGAAGAAGTGATGGTGAAGCTCCGGGGCGTCACCAAGACGTACGCTCGCGGCGGCGAGGAAGTGCGCGTCCTGGAGGGTCTCGATCTGGATGTTCCGACCGCCTCTTACGAGGCGCTCATGGGACCGTCCGGGTCCGGCAAGACCACCCTGCTGAACCTCATCGCGGGGCTCGATCGGCCGAGCTCCGGCACGGTGGAGGTGTCGGGGAAGCACCTCGAGGGCCTGGGCGAGGGTGAGCTCGCCAAGTGGCGGTCGAGCACCATCGGCTTCGTCTTCCAGTCGTACAACCTGCTCCCGGTGCTGACGGCGCTGGAGAACGTCGAGCTGCCGCTGTTGCTCACCCACCTGGGTTCCGCGGAGCGCAAGAAGCGCGCGCAGACAGCGCTGCGCGTGGTCGGGCTGGAGGACAGGATGCAGCACTTCCCCAGACAGCTCTCTGGCGGACAGGAGCAGCGCGTAGCCATCGCACGGGCCATCGTGAACGACCCCAAGATCATCGTGGCCGACGAGCCGACCGGAGACCTCGATCGCAAAGCCGCCGACGAAATCCTCGGGCTGCTCGACAAGCTGAACACCCAGCTCAACAAGACCATCCTCATGGTCACCCACGATCCGGCCGCGGCCGAGCGCGCGAAGATCATCCGCCGCCTCGACAAAGGCAAGCTCGTCTCATGACGCTCGGAGGGTTGGCGCTGCGCAACCTCGCGCGCAACAGGTTCCGCGTGGTGCTGACGTCGCTGGGCGTGGCCATCGCCATCGTCGCATTCCTGCTGCTGCGCACGGTCATCTGGGCGTGGGCGAGCGGAGCCGAGTTCGCCGCGAAGGACCGCGTGGTCACGCGACACAAGGTGACGTTCGTCATGTCGCTGCCCAAGCGCTACGTGGAGGACGTCCGCAACGCGCCCCACGTGAAGGCGGTTACCTGGGCGAGCTGGTTCGGGGGCAAGGATCCGAAGCACGACCGGGAGTTCTTCGCCGCGCTGGCGGTCGACGCCGCCACCTACTTCTCCGTCTACGACGAGATGAAGGTGCCGCCCGAGCAGATGGACACCTGGAAGCACGACCGGCAGGGGGCCATCGTCGGCGACGTGCTGGCGAAGAAGATGGGCTGGAAGGTGGGCGACAAGGTCATCCTCGAGTCCGGCATCTACCCGGGGGACTGGCAGTTCAATGTCGACGCCATCTACGATGCCACGGCCCGCTCGGTGGACCGCTCAACCTTCGTCTTCCACTGGGACTACATCAACGACGCGCTGGCGCCCGAGCGACGCGACTCCGTGGGCTGGATCGTGAGCCGCGTGGACGAGCCGGGCCGCGTGGCCGACATCGGCGTCGAGCTGGACAGACTGTTCGAGGATCGCGACACACCGACGCTCTCCCAGGACGAGCGCAGCTTCAATGCGTCGTTCCTGGCCATGTTCTCCTCCATCCTCAAGGCCATGGACGTCATGTCGGCGGTCATCCTCGTCATCATGATGCTCATCCTGGGCAACACCATCGCGATGGGCGTCCGCGAGCGGACCAGCGAGTACGGTGTCCTCCTGGCCATCGGCTTCTTGCCGCGCCACATCGTGCTCTGGATCGTCGGCGAGTCCCTCGCGCTGGGGGTGCTGGGAGGCGTGCTCGGGATCGCGCTCGCCTGGCCCATCATCAACCTCGGCTTCGGTCGCTTCGTGGAGGAGAACATGGGGGGCTTCTTCCCGTACTTCCGCCTGGAGACTGCCAACATGCTACTCGGGCTCTCGCTGGCCGCGCTGCTCGGGGCAGGAGCGTCGATGCTGCCCGCGTGGCAGGCGTCGAAGCTGCGCGTGGTCGACGCCGTGCGGAGGGTGGCGTGATCCCCTTCAGCTACAGCGTGCGCAGCCTGGCCGTGCGCAAGGCGACGACCATCGCCACCGCCTCGGGGATAGCGCTCGTCGTCTTCGTGCTGGCAGCCTCGATGATGCTGCGCGCCGGCATCAAGAAGACCATGGCCATGTCCGGAAAACCGGACAACGCCATCGTGCTGCGCATGGGCAGCGACGCGGAGCTGGGCAGCGTCATCGACGAGTCCAGCGTCCCGCTCATCCTCGCGGCCCCTGGAGTGAAGGCGGACGAGCGTGGTCAGCCGCTGGGCACCTCCGAGATCGTCGTCGTGGGGGCGATGGAGAAGCTCGGAGCCAGCGGCGTCACAAACGTCTCCATCCGCGGCGTCGGCGACGACGTCACGCGGTTCCGCCCGGAGGTCCACGTCATCGAGGGCCGCCCGCCGCGGCCCGGAACGGACGAGGCCATGGTGGGCTCGCGAATCCGCGGGCGCATCCGCGGGGTGGATCTCGAGCAGAGCTTCGACCTCAAGAAGAACCGGCCGGTGAAGGTGGTAGGCGTCTTCGACGCGGGCGGCGCTGCGTACGAGTCGGAGGTCTGGGTGGACCGCGATCTCCTGCGTCAGGCCTACGGTCGGCAGGGGATCGTGTCGAGCGTCCGCGTGCGCCTGGACTCGGCGACGAAGTTCGACACCTTCCGCGCGGGGGTCGAGAACGACAAGCGCCTCGGGCTCCAGGCCATGCGCGAGTCGACCTTCTACGAGAAGCAGTCGGAGGGAGCGGCGATCTTCGTCGGCGCCCTCGGGACGGTCGTGTCCGTCTTCTTCGCGATCGGGGCGATGATCGGCGCGATGATCACCATGTACGCCGCCGTGGCCAACCGGCAGCGCGAGATCGGCACCCTGCGCGCGCTCGGCTTCTCGCGGACCAGCGTCCTCGTCGCCTTCCTGCTGGAGGCAGTGCTGCTGGCCGTCGTGGGCGGGGCGGTGGGGGCGCTCGCGTCGACGGCGATGGCCTTCGTGCACCCCTCGATGGTGAACCCGGCGAGCTGGTCGGAGATTGTCTTCTCCTTCGACCCCACGCCGCAGGTGCTGGCGTTCGCCCTCGTCTTCGCCGGCGGGATGGGGCTGCTGGGCGGGCTGTTCCCGGCGGCGCGCGCGGCGAACACTTCGCCGCTCAAGGCCATCCGCGGCTGAGCCCGGGTCAGGAGCGAGCGACGAGAACCACCAGGCTCCCCGCCGGCAGCTCCATCGCCGCGGAGGCAACTAGCGCCTGCCCGGTGCGGGGCACCTCGCTGGTGTCGAGCACGACCTGCCACGCCTGACCCAGCTCGGCGGGCGGAGCGCTGAAGGCCAGCGAGGTTCGCTCACCGTTCATGAAGATCAGGAACGAGTCGTCCCTCGTCGCCTCGACGCCGGGGATGGCGTCGATCGCTTCGCCGTCGAGGCGGAAGGCGATCGCCGCGCGCTCCACCTCCGACCAGTCGCCTGGCGTCATCTCCAGACCGTCCAGCCGCAGCCAGGTGATGTCCTTGCCCCGGCTCGTCGCCGTGCGCGCTCCCACCAGGAAGTCCCGCCGCCGGAACACGCGGTGCGCCCCGCGCAGCGCCGCGACGGCGCGTACGTGCGCGAGCATCGCGTCGCGGTCGCCACTCGGGCTCCAGTCGACCCAGGTGAGCTCCGAATCGTGGCAGTACGGGTTGTTGTTGCCGCGCTGCGTGCGCCAAAGCTCGTCGCCCATGGTGAGCATGGGGACGCCCTGCGCCAGAAACAGGGTGGCCGCGATGCTGCGGGCGATGGTCCGGCGTCGCGCGAGGATGGCGGGATCGGTGGTTTCCCCCTCGACGCCGCAGTTCTGGCTCCCGTTGTCGTCGAGCCCGTCGCGGTTGTCCTCGCCGTTGGCCTCGTTGTGCTTCTTCGCGTAGCTGACCAGGTCGCGCAGCGTGAAGCCGTCGTGCGCCGTCACCATGTTGATGCTGGCGTGCGGGTGCCGTCCGTCGTCGGCGAAGAGGTCGCTCGAGCCGGTCAGGCGATACCCGAGGTCGCCCAGGACTGTGCGGTCGGCACGCCAGAAGGCTCGCACCGTATCGCGGAAGCGGCCGTTCCACTCCGTCCACAGGATGGGGAAGTTGCCGACCTGGTAGCCGCCCGCGCCCACGTCCCAGGGCTCGGCAATGAGCTTGATGCGCGAGAGAACGGGGTCCTGGTGCACGACGGCGAAGAAGGCGCTGATGCGGTCGACGTCGCCGTCCGTCGCGCGCGCCAGCGCGGGCGCGAGATCGAAGCGAAAGCCGTCCACGTGCATCTCTTCCACCCAGTACCGGAGGCTATCGGTGACGAGCTTGAGCACCTGCGGATGGGTGGCGTCGAGCGTGTTGCCGCAGCCCGTGAAATCGACGTAGTCGCTGAGGTCGTCGGGGTTCAGCCGGTAGTAGACGCGGTTGTCGGCGCCCCGGAAGTGCAGCGTCGGGCCGAGCTCGTCCCCCTCGCACGAGTGGTTGTAGACGACGTCGAGCACGACCTCGATTCCCGCCGCGTGCAGAGCCTTGACCATCTGCTTGAACTCGAGGACGGCGTCGCCGCCGGGCGTGGCGAAGCGCCGGTCGGGGGCGAAGAAGGCGAGCGTGCTGTACCCCCAGTAGTTCGTGAGGCCGCGCGCGACGACGGCCGGCTCGTCGAGGCGCTCGTGGACGGGCATGAGCTCGACCGTGGTGACTCCGAGGGACCGCAGGTGCGCGATAGCCGGCTCGGAGGCGAGGCCGAGGTAGGTGCCGCGGAGGGCCTGGGGGACCAGCGGGTGGCGCCGGGTGAAGCCCTTCACGTGCAGCTCGTACAGGACCGTGTCCCGCCACGGAACGTGGGGAGCCCGCTCGCCCCCCCAGTCGAAGGTCGGGTCGACGACCCTGGCGCGTGGCACGGACGCGCCATCGTCGCGCTCGTCGAGCACCCGGTCGTTCGCGAAGCGGTCGCGGGGATATCCGAACACGGGCCCCTTCAGATCCACCTCGCCCTCCAGAGCGCGGGCGTAGGGGTCGACGAGCAGCTTGTTCGGGTTGAAGCGATGCCCCTTCTCGGGATCGAACGCCCCGTGCACACGCCAGCCGTATTGCTGCCCGGGCCTGAGCCCGGGCACGTACAGGTGCCAGACGTAGCTGGTGCGCCAGGGGACCGGGGTGCGTGTCTCCCGCCCCCCTGCGTCAAAGAGGCAGAGCTCGACTCCCGTCGCGTGCTCACTGAAGAGGGCGAAGTTGACCCCTCGACCGTCCCACGTTGCCCCCAGCGGATGAAAGCTTCCGGGTTCGATGTGCATCGCCGCCAAGGCGGCGAATAGTGCCAGCTATCGACCCGAGGCGTCGACCAGAGTGCGCACCGCCTCCAGCCGTGAAACGACGGCCGGGTCAGCCTCGAGCTCCTCGATGGGGCGTGGCAACCGCCAGCTCCAGTTCTGCTGACCCACGGTCGCCGGCGTGTTGATGCGGTCGCCCAGGCCGAGTAGCTCCTGCCCGAGGACCAGCGCCAGGTTCGAGCTGGCGCTGTACAGGTCGCCCAGCAGGGCGAGCGTTCGCGCCCGCTCGTCCATGTTCTCGGTCACGCCGGCCCGGGCGCCCAGCGCCGCGCGATCCTCCTCCGGGAGCTCGTTCCACCAGGAGACGATGGGCGCCGTATCGTGCGTGCTGTAGGAGACGATGCTGTCGGGAGAGTAGGAGTGCGGATCGCGGAAGCGACCGTCGTCGCCCTTCTCCCAGGGCAGGACGTGGTACCCGGGCATACCCAGCTCGCGGAGCACCTGCCGGACGAAGTCCGGGATGACACCGAGATCCTCTGCCAGCGCCCTCGGGGGCTCGACGTGGTTGGCCTGCGCCAGCTCCTCGAGCACCGCGCCGAGCACGCGGCGGCCGCGCGCGGCCTGCGCGTCCATGCCCTCCGGATCGAAGTGCCCGTGGCCGCCCCCCTGGCGCTTGACCCACTGGCGAAAGAAACCCACCACGTGGTCGAGGCGAAAGCGATCGTAGAGGTGTGCCGCATGGCGTACGCGCGCGCGGATCCAGGCGAGGTCGTCCGCCTCCATGGCCAGCCAGTCGTACGCCGGGAGCCCCCAGTCCTGTCCGTCGGCAGAGTAGGCGTCCGGCGGGGCGCCCAGGGACATGTGGAGCTGGAACTGCGACGCGTGAGACCATACGTCAGCGCTCTCGCTGCACACGACGAACGGCAGATCCCCCATGAGCTCGACGTCGACCTCGTGCATGCGCGCCCGGGCACCTTCCCACTGCTCGTGCAGCATCCACTGCACGTAGGCGACCTCCAGCAGTCGCCGCGCGTCACGGGTCCGCACCTGCTCTAGAGCGCGGTCAGTGCGGTCGCGCTCCGGCTCCGGCCAAGTAGTCCACCCCCAGCCGTCGTGGGACTCGCGGAGCGTGGTGTAGAGCGCCAAGTCCTCGAGCCAGGCGCGCTCGCTCTGGACGAAGGCTGCGAGGCGCCTCGCGCGAGGCGTCTCCCGCGACCACTCGCGCGCGTGGAAGCGCTCGAAAGCGGCGCGGAGCGCGCGCGTCTTGAGCGAACGCACGGCGGGGTAGTCGACGTGCGAGGCGGCACGGACGTGCGTGAGAGTCCGCCTGCCCTCCTCACCCAGCGCCTCGGCCACGGCGTGGGGGTCGAGGTCCTCGATCGCGTCGACGTCGACGTAGACGGGATCGATACCGAAGGCGGTGAGGGCTCCGTAGGGGCTGGTCTCCCCGCCCGAGAGCTCGTGCGGCGGGAGGATCTGCAGCAGCCGCTGACCTGCGCGCCGCACCCAGGCCGCGCAGACGGGGAGATCGGTGACCTGGCCGATGCCCCAGTCGCGCCGCGTACGGATGGAGAAGAGCGGCAGGACGACACCGGCTTTTCGCTTCATGGCAGCAGGTTTCCACCATAGCCCATGGGCGTCCGAACGCAACGCAGTCCTGAGTGACGATCGGACACCGACCCGCTACGACCGAACCCACGGTGCACGAAAGGACCCAAGCCCGGGGTGAGGGCCGGTGCCAAACTGGTACCTGCTCCCTTGGACCCCCTGCGCGAAAGTCCGCTTGCCCTCGCGCTCTCTGCGCTCCTCAGCGTGAGCCTTCACGTCGGCGTCTTCGCCGTGGCGCGTGCTCCTGGAGCCCGGCACCAGAGCGGAGTGGCCCGTGCGTTCGAGCCCATCTCGCCGCCCATCGTGGGCGAGACGCTCGAGGTGGAACCGGCCGAGCAGCCAGGCGCTGAGGCCACCGCGGTCCCGGAGCCGCCGAGGGAGCCCCCTTCGCCCCTCACGCCGGGAGCCACCGCCTCCCCCCCTCGCACGGCTGCCTTTTCGGCGGGCCGGACACACCCGGCGTCCGCTTCGGACGCTCCTCCCAGCGGTACGGGACGACCCGCGCTCTTCGGTGCCGTGGGCGTCCGGTACGCCACGGACCTCGCCACTACCTTCACACGGGGGTTCCCGCAGGCAGCCAGCGCCGACCCGGTGTGGGGCAGCGTGCCCATCGGGAGCGCGGGGACGGCCGACGTCACGCTCACCCTCGACGAGTCGGGTCACCTCGTGGGCAGCACCGTCGCGGGCGCGCCCTCCTCTGCCCTGCGGCGGGGCATCGAGCGCACGCTGGCCCTGCTCGGGCCTCGCGCTTTCACCGCCCGCGGCGCGGCCACGCGCCTCCGCGTCACGGCGCACGTGGGCAGGGATGACGTGCACGACGGCCTGCACGGGGATGTCTTCGCCCTGAGCGGCGGGAGCTTCACCGGCGACGTCGGTACGGCATTCTTCGCGCTGCCGGGTGCCCCCGGGCGACGCATCGACGTGGAGCTACGACTGCTACCGTGAGCCCCGAGGCGTTTCAGCGCCGCTCGAGAATGGTCAGCTCGTCGCGCTGGAAGACTACGTGGTAGTCGACAGGCACCAGCGCCGTGACCTCCTTCGGCGCCCGCCACATGAGCACGTGGTCGAACTGGGGTTCGGCGTCACGCCAGAACTCCGACCAGCGCTCGCGCCACTCCCCGTCGCAGTCGTCGATGGCGACCCCGCCGGAGCGCAGCACGTTGCACATCCAGTCGGGAGAGGCCATCGACGGCGCGAAGCTCTCCAGGACGAGGTGGTTGAACTGAGTGGGCGGCGGCTCGCGGTACATGACCGGGAAGCTGCGCGAGTGGGCGAAGAGCAGCGGCGCGCTGGTCTCCTTCTGCGTGACGTAGAAGCCCCACGCGTGCAGCAGGCTGCGCGTGTTCTCGCTGGTGCCCTTGCTTCGGAAGATGAGCGGCAAGAGCTTCGCCCCCTCGGGCACCGCGCTCATCCCGGCGGTGAAGCGCACCCAGTCGCGGTCGAGGCGGACGTAGTCGACGCCCATCCCCGCCGTGTACGTGAGCGCGCACCCCGCCAGGACCGCGGGCACCCGGCGAGGCAGCCGCTCCGGCAGCCTGACCAGGGCAGCAAGCCACAGGAAGGGGATGAAGCGCGAGTTCACGTGGAACCAGTTGGTCGTGATGTAAGGCGTGAAGAAGTAGAGCGCGGCGAGCGCGGCGAATGCGACTGGGCCGAAGAACGGGACATCGTCGCGCCACCGGTAGATGGCCCACACACCCATCCCGATACAGGGCACCAGCGTGGCGAGCTCGAGCCAGGTGAAGCTCCAGAAGCACTCCGCCCAGAGGTTGTAGAAGAGCTCCCACACGGGCAGCATCTTCCCGAGGGCGACATAGCCCGTCATCGCCCCCACCGGCTCTGTGTAGTGGACCCACAGGGACGCAGCGACGAGGCCGGTCGACGGGAGGAGCGGCGGGACGAGATCACGGGCGGCCAGCAGGCGATCCCGCCACGATCGTCGCGTCACCACGTGGATGGCGACGAGCATCTGCACGACCAGGAGCGGGAAGACGTGTGCGTACCAGGCGACGCCGGCGAGCAAGGCGAGGCAGAGACCGCGAACCACCGTCGGCTGCTGGCGCTGCGCGTTCAGCCCGACCAGCAGCAGTGTCGCCAGCGGAACGCAGAGCGCGAAGTCGAGCATCCCCATGGAGAGGAACCAGTTGTGCACCATGGGCCACGCGAAGAAGAGCGAGACCACCATGCGCCTGCGCCCGGCGAAGGACAGGACGAAGCGCGGATAGGCCAGGGCACCCAGCGCCAGCACCAGGAGCACGAAGAGCTTCGACGCCAGCGGAGTACCGACCACCCGCCCCACCACGAGCAGCCAGGTGAACAGCGCGGAGTTCGTCTTGAAGAAGCCGTTGAAGACGAACTCCGGGTATTGCTCGGGGTGCTGGAGGACCGTGATGGTGGCGAGGTGATTCGGCAGGTCCTGGAACGGGGGCACTGCCACCAGGGCGAGCGGCCAGGCCGCCACCACGAAGAGGACGGCGCTCAGCAGGAGGGTCAACTGGCCGTCCGTCGCACGCGCCAGGCGGGATTGCGCCGTGGCCACCAGCCCGGAGCCGTGCTCGATGGGCTCGGCGGGGCGAGCGGCGAAGTCCGGGATGACTTTCTGCATGAGCTGCGCGACGAGTCCCTGCGGCCCCCCTAGCAATCACTGGCCCACGGACAGGCGGACAGCAACGGGGATGTGGAAACCGCGGCGGCGCCGAGCTTAGCCCGGCGCGTCATGGGTGTCCAAGTAGGGTCTCCCCCTGATTTCGGGATCATGGCTGGATGGAGGGTCGAACCCCGTGCCGTTGCCGAGTGCGGTAGACTCGAATCATGTCGGACAGCGCTCCTCCCCCGTCCAACCGGCGCGAGGGCGAACGCCACCTCGCCTGCTTCCCGGCCTCCCTCGAGCGCCCCGATGGCGAGCAGCGTCCCTCGATCATCCGTGATCTCAGCCAGTCGGGTGCGCTGCTCCTGGTGCGCACGACGAAGATAGCCGTGGGCGATCCCATCAAGCTCCAGCTCTACATCACCGACGATGCGACGACGTACCGCCTGGCCACTGCCAAGGTCGTGCGCGTGGAGGAGCTCGTCCCCGGCGACGCCGGGCCGTGGTTGCGGCGGGTCGGCGTCCACTTCGACGAGCCCCTCTCGATGTACGCCAAGGACATCGAGGCGTTCCACGAGAGGGCGCTGCGCCTCGGCCTGAAGTAGCGACGCTCCTCGAGCCGGTCCTAGAGACCATCCGGCGGCGGGACGCTCCCCCCTCCGCGCACGTAGTCCACGATGGCGTCGACGAGCGCGACGTCCGCCTTCTCACACGAGGCCGACACGTCACCGCTCATCGCGCCCTGGCACTCCTTCCCGCGCTTTGCGTGTGCGCGCTTGACGGCATCGCTCCCGGCGATGAGCGCCGACTGCGCCCGGTCCCCAAGCCGGTGCCACTGCACGCGGGCCGTCTTGGGGCGCGGCGGCTTGGTGCGGGTCAGCATTCCGGCGTCGACCGCCATCGAGCAGCTGCCGTTCCACCGCAGGACGTCATAACTCCCTGCGGCGCTCCCGACCTGGATACCGTTCTTGGGGACGCCGTGGAACCGAAGGACGAGCACCTCTTCGTCCCAGGCCAGCTCGTCCAGCTTTCCCTTCAGGTACATGCGTGTGAACGGGGTCCCACTCGTGAGCAGGGCGAGCGCGACGTCCTGGTGGGGCTTCGCGCAGAGGCGCTCGACGTAGGCGGAGGGCGGCGTGCACACGTCGGCCAACGGATTGGCGCACGTGACAGGAAGGGCAGGCGCGACAGGCTCGGGGGCCGGGTTGCTGGCGGCGGTGGTCGCGATCGCGTCGGGAGCGGGGTCGGCGAGCGTCATCGCCGGCGTGGACGCGGGCTGTGAGGAGGAGGTGGAGCCACCGCAGGCCGCGACGAGCGGGAAGAGGAGGAGGAGAGAGGTCCGCACGGCGGCGGAAGTTAGCCGTCGCCGCGCCTCTTGTCCCCGCCCATCAACCGCCGTAATCGACCCGCATGCAACGCACGAAGACCGACGCCGCCCTGGCTGAAGCCGAGGAGGCCCACGCCGACGACCCCGAGCGCGCCGAGCTCGTACGCCGGGCGCGACGCTTCAAGGCGAGCTGGATCGAGCTGGCCGAGGCGCTGACCGCTGCGCGCAAGCACGCCAGCTGGCGGGGGTGGGGCTACGACTCGATGGAGGCCTACGCCAAGGCGGAGCTCCGCCTCAAGCCCGAGACCGTGGACAAGCTGACCGGCTCGTACTCGTTCCTCCAGAAGCGCGCGCCGGCCGTCCTGCAGCGCGATCCCCTGCGCGAGCCCATGCCCAGCTACCACGCCGTGGATTTCCTGCGCCGCGCCGAGGACAGCGAGGACGCGCCCCGCGAGGCGGTCGAGGAGATCCGGCGCCGCGTCATCGACGAGGCGGTCCCCGTCTCCACCGTGTCGCGCGCCTACAAGGACGTGGTGTTCCCCATCGATGAGGGGACCCGGCGCGACCGCGACCTGGCCGGCGTGAAGAACGTGACCAAGCGCCTCCGCGAGCTGCTGGCGGAGACGAACGTCGTACCGCGGAAGCTCTCGGCGGAAGTTACCGCCTCGCTCGACAAGCTGCTAGCGAGCATCGACGAGAAGGTCGAGGCCGCCTGACGACGACAACCTGGGCCCGGGCGCGGTAACCTTCCCGCGTGCGCTTCGCGCTTCGCCTGGTCTTGCTTGCGGCGGTACTGGCCTCCTGCGGCGTCGACACCATCCCGGTCGGCCTGCGCAGCACTCCGCCGGGTGACGGTCCCGTCGTCGTCTTCGATCTGCTCGCCAAGCCGCTGCCGGACATCCCCGTCCCCAACGACATCGCCACCTTCCCTGACCCGACCAGCCGCACCGGCCGTCGCCTCAACGCCAGCCTCGTCGCCGACACCCGCATCGAGATGGCGGCACGCGAGCAGTTCGACGAGATGGAGGGCTGGGGGACATACGCGCCCATCGCCGTGCGCTTCCAGCGCGGGCCCGGCGTCCCGGCGTCGCAACCGGCCATCGACCTCGACGAGGTGCGCTTGCGCATGCAGGCCGCCGGCTGGGACCCCAGCGACGACTCGGTCTATCTCGTCAACCTGACGACGGGGATCCCGGTCCTGCTCGACGTGGGTAGCGGCAACTACCCGCTCACGGTCATCGACAACACCGCCTACTTCCCGAACGACCCACGGCTCACTGCTCAGAACCTGATGTTCGAGACCTTCGACGAGGCCGTGGGGGCCTGCGCCGACGGCGTCTACCGGCCGCAGTGCGACACCGACTTCGACGGCGTGCTCGACATCCCGGACACGCTGGGCCCCGCAAAGCAGTACGACGGCGTCGACAACCTGATGAGCTGGTACGAGCGCCAGACCGACACGCTGATCCTGCAGCCCGTGCTGCCGATGCAGGAGAAGACCGAGTACGCGGTGGTGCTCACCGACCGGCTGACAGGACCCGACGGCCAGCCCGTTCGCTCGCCCTTCCCGACCATCAATCACCCCGCGCAGACCGCCTCGGTCGCCAGGCTCGAGGGGATCCTGGGCGATCCCTCGCGTGCGAACTACTACGGGGACATCGCGGGCACCGGGCTGGCGCACGTCGCCTTCGCCTGGACGTTCACGACGCAGCCCGTGCAGGAGGACCTGATGCTCCTGCGCAACGGCCTCTACGGGCAAGGTCCGTTCGCGCACCTGGCGACCGACTTCCCGACGTCGTCCCTGCAGGCGTTCCAGACCGTCGGCCAGTCCGTCCAGGCCGCGGACGAGCCGGCGAACTGGCAGAGCAGCCCCGGCTGCGTGAACCTGGAGAAGACCCCGTACGTCGTGCACTGGGCGGATGCGAAGGCGAACTTCGGCGCCTTCATCCAGTACCTGTTCCCCTTCCCTGCCGACCAGATCGCGCTCTTCGAGAAGTCGCTCGACGACTACGTCGACTACCTGGTCTTCGGCACCTACGACTCGCCGTACCTGCTCGGGGATCCCGCGTCGACCGATCCCGACCTTCACTTCGACGTGAACTTCATGACCGGTCAGGGCGACTTCCGGCACACGCCGATCCCCTTCGTCATCACCATCCCCAAGACCACGGCGGAGCACAAGCCGCCCTTCCCCGTCGCGTACTGGCGCCACGGCACGGGTCTCTTCGATCTCGAGGCGGTGCTTCACTCGGGCCTGTATGCGCGGGAGGGCATCGCGCTGGCGAGCATGGACGCGCCCGGGCACGGGCTCGTGCTCTCGCAGGGCGAGCAGCTCCTGCTGGAGGCGCTGCTCAAGGGGGCCTGCCTGGGACCCGCGGCGACGGCGATGGAGGCGTCCCGCGCCATCGATCTCAACGGCGACGGGGTGCCCGACTCGGGTGGCCTGGTGTGGAGCGCACATCTCCTGCACACGCGCGACACCATGCGCCAGTCGGTGCTCGACGGGGTGCAGCTCACGCGCATGCTCAAGACCTTCGACGGTACGATCCTCAGCGGCCAGGACTACAACAACGACGGCGACCCCAACGACGACCTCGCGGGCGACTTCAACGGCGACGGCGTGGTCGATCTCGGCGGCCCCGGCGTGCAGTACCACTCGTCTGGCGGGTCGTTCGGCGGGCTTGTGGCGGAGATCCACGGGGCCATCGATCCCTCCTTCACGGCGACGGCTCCCGTCTCCGGGGGAGGCGGCTTCGTGAACATCGCGGTGCGGTCCGAGCTCACGCCCGATCCCGTGCTCGAGGAGGTCATCGGCCCCCTCATCGTGGCGGTGCCGGCGAGCGCTCGACCTCCCACGTCCACGGGCCCCATCACGCAGTGCACCAGCGACCAGATGAGCGTGCGCTGGGTGGTGAACAACTTGCTCGGCTCGAGCGAGGTGGAGATCGCGTGCCTCGACCCGGACGAGCTGGGGCCGGGGATGACCGTGGTGGTGGCCAACGACTCGTCGCTGGCGAAGCGGTGCGCGCGCACGCTGCTCGACGGCAGCTTCCGCGTCCCGCTTCCCACCACCATCGGCGACGTGGTGGACATCGGGATCTACGGCGCGCCCGACGCGGTCGACTCCTACGCCACCTGCAACGTGATCGCGGGGACCCCGCTCGTCCGTGAGGTCGACACCTGGGAGCAGGCCGCGACGTCGTTCACCCCGGTCGCCACTACGGGGCTCACGTGCACGTCGTCCACCGGCTGCCAGCAGTACTGGCAGAACTTCTACCCGGTGGGCTCGACGCTGGTGGCACCCCAGGAGGGGCTCGGGTACTTCCGCCAGTCGCCCGACTTCCGGAAGCTGATGAACCTCGCCCAGGCCGCCCTCGATCCTGCGGATCCGATCAACTTCGCGAAGTACTTCATGCTGTCGCCCCCTCCCGACTGGAACGGCAGTCCCACACCACCCCGCCCGCTGCTCGATGTCCACACCGACGGCGACTACCTGGTCCCCACCGCGACCGGGCTCGCCTTTGCGCGCGCGGCGGGGGCCCTGCCCTTCCTCCCACCCACGGCAGCGGACACTTACCCCGAGCTCGCCGACTGGGCCACCCCCCAGGCGCTGTGGAACGCCTGGGGCGGGCGCTCGCCCGACCAGGTGCTCATCGACAACTACGAGCTGGAGGGCGTCGCGCGCCTCGAGCGCACTCCGCTGCCCGCCCACTGCGGCGTCAACTACGTCTCGCCCCTCACGTCGACCTGCAACGCGCCGCCCGCGAACGACGCGAACACGTGCAGCCAGGTGCTCTCCGACGCCGACTACCTCGGCGAGTCGATGCAGCAGATCTTCCTCCAGCCACCCGTCAGTCCGCCCATGCGCCTGGCGCGGCTGACGCAGCTGGCGACGTCGAGCGCGTCACTCGCGGGGATCTGGGCGCCGCGTATCCAGGGCGCCCCGCTGGGCAACGACGGAACCTGGACGGCGAACGCGCCGCTGGTGGCGATGCTCGACGCGTACCTGCAGCCCCTCGGTGACCACGACTGGTCGGTGGGGGATCCGTGTCAGGCCTGGGACGGGACGACGTACATGGACGATCTGCTGGTCCACTTCTTCGCCACCGGCGGGCAGGACCTCTACTACCTGACCCACGCCGCCTCGCACGAGTGCCTGGCGACGCAGACGTGTCCATTCATGCAGTGAGGGGGAAGGAACATGGAGCGGGACACGACCTTCCTGATGGTGGCCGGTAGCATCTCGACCCTTCTCGGGCTCGGTGTGTCCATCGCGCTGCTGGTCGTGACCCTGACGGTGGTCCGGCGCCACAAGCCCCAGGCGGTGGTACCGCTCGCGGCGTCGTTCGGGATCGGCATCGTGAGCACGCTGTCGAGCGTCGTCGTCTACCCGCTCCTGGCCACGGTGACGCACTCGTCCTCCGACGGCATAGGCAGCTACATGGTGATGCAGTCGGCGGTCACGGTCGGCTTCGCGCTCGTTCACATGGTCGCTGGGGTGCTGCTGGTGCTGGGGCTGGTCAAGGTGGCGACGCCGACCTAGACGAATTGCGCTCCGTGTCTGCACGGGGTGCTGTCGCGGTTTAGTGTCCGGCACCTTCGTCTTCTCGAATGCGTCATCGATCTCGAGGGACGTGTCCTTCGGTTGACGGCTTCGGCTTCGGCTTCGGGAGACGTCGACCGGAAACCGGAGAAAGCGGCGTCAGGTCTCGAAAAAGCCCCGTGGGGCTCGTGAGAGGTGACGTGCGGTCGAGTGAATGCGGCGTTCCGTTCGTGAAAACCCGCGTTTCGGTGAGCGAAGGCGGCTTTCCTTCGAATCGAAGCAGCATTCGCCTCGCGCGATGTCGCTCGCGGTCGAGTGAACGGAGCGACGTTTGCTCGAACGAACGTGGCTTTCGCGCGTCTCGATGGGGGTTTTCCTCGAAGCGACGCCACGTTTGCTTGAACGTGAGCCACCCGATGGTCTGCTGACGACCACGTTGTAGAGACCGCTCCCGCGTTGCACCCACAGTCCTCGATTCCGCGGGTGGCGAAATGTGCGTTCCGGTGCGTCGAATCTCCTTGCGCCACCACCTACCTCATCGCAGATACGGGCACGCTGGATGAGCTGGCGACGTGCCTTCTCTGGGGCGTGGCCGCGGTGAAGTCGTTCATGAGGAGGAGCTGCCGCAGATGAGAGCTAGAAATACCATTGGCCTGGTGTCTGTGATCCTTGCGGGGGCGGCGTGCTCTGCGCCCACGACCTCGCAGAGCGAGTCGACGGCGATCACGACCTCGGCGCTCGGGAGCAGCGGCAACCCGACGCTCGATCTCGATCTCGGCCCGAGCGACCCCACGCAGGTCGTATCGGTGTCGATCATCTTCAAGGTCAACGGGCTCAACCAGCTGGAGCAGTTCGTCCAGTCCACGCAGGAGCCGGGCTCGCCCTCCTACCATCGCTTCCTGTCAGTGAACGAGTTCGCCTCGATCTTCGCGCCGTCGACGCGGGACATCGCCCGGGTCAGCGCCTACCTCGCTCCGTTCGGCATCCAGGTCGGCGCGACGCTCGCCGACAACCTCGTGCTCAAGGCCACCGGCACCGTCGCCGCGTTCACGCAGGCCTTCACCTTCGACCTTCACGACTACCAGCGCGGCTCCACCCGCTACCACCGGCCTGCGAGCGCGCCCTCCATCCCCGGTAGCCTCTCCGACGTCATGCTGGTGGTGGCAGGCTTCTCTACCCAGCCGGCCTTCACGCCCAAGTTCACCAGCACCAAGACCATCGCGCCGAAGTACCAGACGCCGTTCGCGCTCCCCACGAACGGGACGGCGACCGGGGTGCCGGGCAACTACACGGTCGGCGACTTCGCCAACCAGTACGACGTGAACCCGCTCTACCAGGCCGGCATCGACGGCAAGGGCTCGACCATCGGGATCGCGACCCTGGCCAACTTCTACCCGGCCGACGCCTACACGTACTGGAGCTCGATCAACCTGCCCGTCCGCGCGAACCGGATCCAGCAGATCCACATCGACGAGGGTGCGCCGATCGGGAGCGACGTGGGCTCCGGGGAGACCTCGCTGGACGTGGAGCAGTCGGGTGGCATCGCCCCCGAGGCCAACATCGTGGTGTACGACGCCCCCAACACCGACGGTGGCTTCCTCGATCTCTTCTACAATGCGGCCTCGGACAACCTCGTGGACAGCCTGTCCGTGAGCTGGGGCGAGGCCGAGGTCTACTACAACGCCGCGCTCGCCGGGACCGACCTCACGGCGGAGCTCGCCGCCTTCCACCAGGCCTTCCTCGAGGGCGCCGCCCAGGGCATCTCGATGTTCGCGTCGGCCGGTGACTCGGGCGCCTACGACGCCTCGAACCAGATCGCAGGCCTCTCGAACTTCCTGACCGTGGACTCCCCGGCCGGGGATCCCGCGATCACCGCCGCCGGCGGCACGACGACGCCCTTCACCTTCACGGCGACCGACTACGGCTTCCCGGCGGGCACGCCCAACCTCGTCATCTCGCAGGAGCAGGTCTGGGGCTGGGACTACCTCGAGCCGTATTTCGGGAGCCTGTTCTCGGTGGGCGGTGGCGGCGGCGTCAGCAGCTTCTGGCCCGCGCCCTGGTACCAGGAGGGATACCCCGGAGCGCGCTCGACCGAGCCCGGACAGGTCATCACCTACACGACCACGTCGGGGACGACGACCACGACGCAGACCCTCCTCACCCTGCCCGCACACTTCCAGGGCCGCAACGTGCCGGATGTCTCGGCCGACGCGGATCCCTTCACGGGCTACCTCATCTACTCGACGGCCGACGGTGGCTGGCTCAACGGTTATGGCGGAACCAGCTTCGTGGCGCCGCAGCTGAACGGCGTGTCGGCGCTCGTCCGGCAGCGCGTGGGCGGCCGTGTCGGCCTCTGGAACCCGATGCTCTATCGCTTCGCCAAGAACCGCGGGGGTTCGGGCTCGAACGACATCACCGCGGGCGACAACTGGTTCTACTACGGCATCCCGGGCTACGAGCCCGCCGCCGGCCTGGGTGTCATCGACGCGGCCCGGTTCGCCAGGGCCGTGGCCGACGAGGGGGGCTGCGAGTAGGCGAGGACCCATGAAGAGCGGCGGCTGGAGGTGATGGAAGGTCCGTCACCCAGCCGCCGTTTCTCTCTCCGGCGTCCCTGCCTCATCCGTCGCGTTTCCGTCTCATGACCCCTGCGCCGCTGAGCCTCGCTCCGGCCTGCCGTATCGTGGCCGCTTCATGATCTCTTCCACCTCCTCAACCCACGACCGCCGCCGGGAGGCGAGGCATCCCGTATCGGTGGTCGTTGCCCTCGAGCGTGCCGACGGGAAGGAGCGGCTGTCGCTCCTGCGCGACATCAGCACGTCGGGCGCGCGGATGATGGTGGCGACGAACAAGCTGTGCGTGGGCGAGGGGGTGCGGCTGCAGCTCCGCTTCGGCGACCGCGACTGCGCCGTGCACGGGCAGCTCCTGCGCGTGGAGAGCACCGAGGACACGGGGATCTGGAAGCAGGAGGTCGCGGTCCGCTTCGACGAGCCGCTCCGGGTCGACGTCCGGCAGCTCACCTGGCCGACGAGGGCTCTTCACCCTTCCTGAGCGCGCTCAACGGCTCCCCACGATCACCGCCTGGCCCCCGATGGGCAGGATGCGCACCCGGTCTTCGCCGAGTCCGCGCTCCTTCATCACCCGCTGCAAGGTCGCGCGGGCCTCTCCCGGCCGGTCGAACCCGTTGACCAGCGTGTCGTAGTGGATCGGCACCATGACGCGCGCCCCGAGGTCGAAGAACGCCTGCACCGCCTCCGACGGGTCCACGTGCGTAGCCTTCATGTACTCGCGCGGATGGATCGGCGCGATGGCGATGAGCGCGAGATCGATCGCCGGGAACCGCGCCGCCGTCGCGCGGAAGCGCTCCGCGTCGTAGGCGGTGTCGCCGCTGAAGTAGACGGTGAGCCCGTGGTACTCGAAGACGTAGCCGGTGAAGCTGGCCTTCATCCAGGCGGCGTCCGCACCGTAGCGGAAGCCCACGTGCCTCACCGGGACCGCGGTGATGCGGAGACCGCCCTCCTCGAACGACTGCCAGGTCGGCAGCTCGCGCACGTCGAAGGTGTAGTTGGGGACATAGACCAGCCCGCCCTGGGGCACGAGGAGATGGCGCACCTTGCGCTCGATGAGGTCCAGCGAGCCGTACGACAGGTGATCGAAGTGCATGTGCGAGACGACCACCGCGTCGAGGGGCGGCAGGTTGGCCGGGTCGATGCCGGGTTCCTCGAGGCGCCGCGTCACCTGTCCCACCGAGTCCACCAGCAGCGGGTCGGTGAGGATCATCTTGTCGTCCATCTGCAGGAGCACGGTCGCGTGTCCGACCCACAGGACGGCCAGGCGGGCGTCGGCGCGGCGGGGCTGGACGATTCGGCCGGCGATGGGCCGCGGCGACGAGAAGAGGAAGCCGGAGCAGCCCGCGAGGAGACCGATGGCGCTCACGAGAAACACGGGGACCAGGCGTCGCGCGCGCGCCATGGTCAGAAGTACCGGAAGCGCAGCGTGGCGATGGTTGCGAGGGGAGCGACGGACGGGCTCAGCGTCACCTGGAGCCCGACGACACCGAAGAGGGCGTACGCGCCCACCTCGTAGGCCGCGCCCCACCGGGCGGAGTAGCCCGCGAAGTCGAAGGCCGACGCGCCGACCGACACCGAGAGGTACTCGCCGTGCTCCACCAGCGGAAAGTACGAACGTACCCCGGTCCGCAGCAGCCAGCCGTCCGAGAACGACGAGCCGTACACGACGTACTCGGGCGTGACGAAGAGCTCGACCGAGCCTGACTGGCGCACGTAAGGCTCGGCGACGAAGAATCGCCAGGGCGAGAGGCCACGGTGGATGCCCCACGAGAACAACAGCGGGGTCACCTGCCAGCGCATGCCGAAGCGCGCGTGGTCGCCCCCGTAGGCCACCTCGGGGCTCGGCACGAGCTGGGTCGCGAGCCAGGGGATGGTGACGATGACGCCGGGCTCCGTGGGCGGGGTCGCATCCATCGTCCACGTTCTGTAGTACCTTGCCGCCGTGCGCTACTACGTGAACCTCGATCCCACCCCCGGTGCACCGCCCATCCTCGTCGACCTCGTGGAGCTTCCGAGCGGCCGGCTCGAGGTGCACCTCGACGGACGGCCCATCGAGGTCGACGTGGTGGAGGTCACGGCCGAGCGCCGACAGCTCAGCGTGCGGGTCGGAGGCCAGGTGGTCGACCTGACGACCGAGGGCACGCCGCCGGAGATCGGCGCTGTCGCCAGCGGGCATCGCTCGTACGTCCGCGTCGAGAGCGAGCGCATGCGCTCCGCCGAGCAGGCGAAGAAGTCGACGGTTGCAGGCGGCGACAAGGTGGTCAAGAGCCCCATGCCCGGACGGGTGGTGAAGGTGCTCGTCGCGAAGGGCGACGGCGTGGAGGTCGGCCAGGGGCTACTGGTCCTCGAGGCGATGAAGATGGAGAACGAGGTCAAGGCCCGCGTGGCGGGCACGGTCGCCGACGTGCACGTCGCGGCCGGTGCCGCAGTCGAGGGCGGCGCGAAGCTGGTCACGCTCGCCTAGGAGAGGAGGCGGATGCTCGTGCTGCCTTCTCTCCCGCGCGTCCAGCTGGTCCATGGACCTACGCCCGTCGTGAAGCGGGCCGGGCTGGACGCGCTGCTGGGGCTGGACCTGTGGATCAAGCGCGACGACGCGACAGGCGGCGCCGAGGCGGGCAACAAGGTACGCAAGCTCGAGCTTCTGCTCGGCGACGCGCTCGCCCGCGGGTGCGACACGGTCATCACGTGCGGCGGCCTGCAGTCGAACCACGCGCGCGCGACCGCCCTCGCCTGCGCCTCGCTGGGGCTGGGCTCGGTGCTCCTGCTGCGGGTAAAGGATCCCCTCGCCACGCCCCTGCCTCGCGACGGCAACGTCCTGCTCGACCGCCTCGCCGGCGCGGAGGTACGGCTGATCTCTCACGCCGACTACGCAAGCCGCAATGCGATGATGGAGAGCGTCGCCAGCGAGCTTCGCGTGGCCGGCAAGCGCCCTTACGTCGTGCCCGAGGGCGGCTCCAACGGGCTCGGCTCCCTCGGCTACGTCGCCTGCATGGGGGAGCTCCACGAGCAGATGCGGCTCGGCCTCGCAGGCGGTGAGGCGCCGTTCGACGTGGTGGTGCACGCGTGTGGCTCCGGAGGTACGGCGGCCGGGGTTGCCCTGGGCGCCGCGCACTACGGCGTGGCGCGGTCCGTGCGCGCCATGGCAGTGTGCGACGACCAGGCCTACTTCGAGGGCACCATCGCCCGCATCGTGGGCGAGGCGCGCGCATGGCATGCCGCCTTGGGTGCTCCGGCGCCCCTCCACGTCGACGACACCGCCAAGGGCCCTGCCTACGCAGTGTCCACCCCGGAGCAGCGCGAGACCGTCGTGGCGGTAGCGCGCGCGAGCGGTCTGGTGCTCGATCCCGTGTACACGGGCAAGGCGATGCACGGCCTGAAGCAGGCGGTGGAGCGCGGCGAGATCGCTCGCGGGGCGCGGGTACTGTTCCTTCACACGGGCGGGTTGCCGGGCCTGCTCGCCCAGGGTGACACCTTCGCCGCGGAGCTGGCATGACGGCGGTGCTGGCGCCGGATCCGACGGCAGCACCCACGCTGCGCGAGGCCCGGCGTGTGGTGGGGTGGGGGCTGGCGTTCTGGGGTGGGGCGCAGATCGCAGTGGCTGTCTTCGGACGGAACGCTACGGCGCTGGTGGCGATCCAGGCCGCGCTGGCGGAGTGGGGCGCGGGGCGCGCCGGCATCACGTGGAGCGATCCGCTCGCCGCCATCCCCACGGGCAAGGCTCTGGTGCGGCGCGCCGGGCTCGGCGTGGCGATGGGAGGCGCGGCGGCCGCGGTCATCACGGGACTGGCGCTGGCGACCGGCGGCGCCACCATGGCGGCGGCCTCGCCCGCCATCGGCTCTCTCGCGGTGGGCTTCGTGGTGGCCGCCCTGTCTGCGGTTCGGGACGAGCTGTTCCTGCGTGGCGTCGTGCTGCGGGCGACCCGGGGCCTGCTGCCGGCGTGGGCCTCCCTGGCCGCATGCGGAGCGGCGGCAGCGGCCGGGCGGTTCGGGGTCGACGGCGCCCTTGGTCTGGCGCTGGTCGTCGAGGCCGCGCGCGGTGTCGCGCTGGGATGCGTCTGGATCCGGGATCGCGGGGCATGGATGGCAGTCGGCGCCAGCGCGGCGTGGACCTGGAGCCTGCAATCCGTCCTCCGCGGCGGGCTCCTGGACGTGCGATTCGCGACCGAGTCGGACGCCGGCGTCCCGGCCCTGGTCACCATGGCGGTGGTCGCGGCACTCGCGATCGCGTGGGCCCGGAAACGCGAGCGGCCCGGTCGAACCGGGATTGCACTATCATAGAACGATGCCCCGCTCCCCCGGCCCGGAGCCGCGCCAGAGCGTGCCTGTCCCGGCAGCGTCCGATGACCGCACGACCGAGCGCCGCCTCATCCCGGCCGCGGTGCAGCCGACCACGCTGACCGCCGAGTCGACGCGGGATGTGGCACAGGAGGACTTCCTCTTCCATCTCTATCGCGGCAGCGAGCTGCTGCAGGAGAACCGCGTCCTCGAAGCGAAGGAGGAGCTGGAGTTCGCCCTGACCATGCAGCCGTCCGACCCCAAGGGGCAGGACCTGCTCGGCGCGGTGTACTTCCGCCTCGGCCACTACCCGCGCGCGATCCAGATCTACGAGGAGCTCGAGCGCAGCTTCCCCAACGACGCCTCGCTGAAGGTCAACCTCGCCCTGTCGTACCTGAAGACCGGACAGGCGGAGGCGGCCCGCCGGACCCTGCAGGACGCCACGCGCATCAACCCCGAGCACCGTCGTGCCTGGGGCTACCTTGGCCTCGCGCTGCAGAAGCTAGGGGAGCTCGAGCAGGCGCAGATCGCCTTCGAGCGGGGCGGCCACCCGATGATGGCGCGGCGCGTGACCGAGCGACGCCAGCGCGTGACGATGCCCGCCCCTGCCGGAGGGGGAGCGGGCATCGACGCGGGTGTGCGCTCGGCGGCCGAAACCGCGTTCTCCGAGCTCGACGCAGGGGAGCTGCGGTTTGCGCTGGCCGAGCAAGGCATCCCACGGCCAGGCGACGCCCCCTGGCACACGACCGAGCCCGGGGAGCTGGGCCAGACTGCAAACAGCCAGGGGCGCACGCAGCCGCCCCCCGCGCACCACCCGGCCTCGTTCCAGGGCGAGGTCGCTCCGGCCGTGGTGCACGAGTCGGTGACGGTACCGCCGGCGCCGATGGCGATGGTGTCTCCCGCCGCTGTCTCGACGCGGCTCGTTCCTCCGCCCCCCGACGCACCGCCCCCCGCCATCTCGCTCCCCTCGCCTGCCCGCGAGCGCCACGTGGCCCCGTCACTGTTCGCCGAGGCCTCCGCGGCGCCGGTGGCGCTCCACGCGCGGGGCGTGCTCCTCGTGCGTACCACCGAGGAGCAAGCGTTCGCGGCAAAGCTCGAGTCCCTCCGGGTGGTCATGGGTGCGGCGACGACCCGCGTGCTCCACCGGCGCGCACGCGACGCCGACACGCACGAGGTGCTCGGCGGCATCGGCAGCCCCGTCGTGCGGATCTCGGGGCAGGCGCAGCTCGTGCTCGCTGCCAGGCAAGGGTACGCGCTGGCACCGGTGGCGCTGGAGGACGAGCTGGCCTTCGTGCGCGAGGAGTCGTTGCTCGGCTTCGAGCTCCGCCTCGGCTACGAGAACGGGCGACTGGCGCTGGAGGCCGCCGGCGAAGGCGGGCGCGCGCCGGGCGAGGGCGCGCACGTGGTGCAGCTCCGTGGCAGCGGCGCGGTGGTGCTCGAGCTGACCGGGGAGCTGGCCAGCGTGCCCTGTCTCCCGGGACGGCCGTTGCTCGTGCGCCGCGAGTGGATTGTGGGCTGGCTGGGACGGCTCGTCCCGCGCCCGCTCCCGCCTTCGGAGACGCCGAGCGGCCAGCGGGGGTTGATTGCCTTCTCCGGCGAAGGCACGGTCCTGGTCTGTGCCGGCTAGCCCGATGACCACGACTCCTGCCCCCGCGCCTGCCAGACCCAGCCGCCGGACGCTCGCCCAGGACGCGCTCAACATCCCCAACTTGCTGACGATGGCGCGGGTCGTCGCCATCCCGTTCTTCGTCTGGCTCCTGGACACGCCGACCCCGGTGCGGGGCTTCTGGGCGTGCATCGTCTTCACGCTCGCGGCGATCACCGATCTTCTGGATGGATATCTCGCACGCAAGCTCGGGGTGGTCAGCGTCCTGGGGAAGTTCCTCGATCCCCTGGCGGACAAGCTCATCGTGATGGCTGCGCTGGTGTGGATGGTGCCCATGGGCCGCATGCCGGCGTGGGCCGTGGTGCTGCTGCTGGGCCGGGAGCTCAGCGTCACGGGCCTCCGCAGCGTCGCTGCCAGCGAGGGTGTGGTCATCAGCGCTGGCAACGAAGGCAAGACCAAGACCGCACTGCAGATGATCGGCATCATCGCCCTGGTCCTCGGGTACCCGTACCACCTGTCGTACGTCGGGCTCGACCTGGGGGTGGTGGATCTCGTGCATGTCGGGCGCGCCCTCGTCTACCTGTCGCTGCTCTTCTCGTTCGCCAGCGCCGCGCAGTATGTCCGCCTCTTCGCCGAGGCCGTAGAGGCCAAAGGAAAGCGGCGAGACGCCTCGACCTGACGGTGCCGCTGGCGTTCCACCTCGTTTTCTGGATAAGTTCCGCCGGGAGTCCTCGATGCGCCCCCGCTTTGCCTTGTTTCTGGTCCCCCTGTTCGTCGCGCTGCTCGCGCCCGTCTTCGCCGCCTGTTCCAACGAGGGGGAGGGGCAGCCGTGCGATCCCAACGCAGGCAACGCCGGCAACGACGACTGCCAGAGCCCGCTGGTCTGCACGACCGGGCTGACCAACGCCACGGGCGCCCGCTGCTGCCCCCAGAACCGCGCGACGGCGACGACGCCGGAGTGCGAGCTGTCGAGCGCCACCTTCGACGGCGCAAGCCCTACGCCTCCGGACAGCTCGGAGGAACAGGAAGAGCCGGCGGAGTCATCGACCTCCGAGGCCGCCCCGGCGGAGAGCGGAGCCGACACGGGTGCAACAGCCACGGACGCATCCGACGGAGGCGACGCCGGGTCGTCCGACGCCCCTGGGGGCTGAGCGCACGTGCCCCCGTCGACGCTGGTACACGACGCACAGCAGGCCCTCTGGCTGGTCCTCGCGGTCTCTCTCCCCGTGCTGGGCGTGGCGGCAGTCGTGGGCCTGGTGACGGCAGCGTTCCAGGCCGCGTCGCAGATCCAGGATCCGACACTCGCACACTTGCCGCGGCTTCTGGCCGTCATTGCCGCGCTCGCCCTCCTGGGCCCGTGGATGGGTCACGAGGTGGCGAGCTTCGCCGAGCAGATGTTCTCGGCGCGGTGACGCGCCGGGATGCCGGCGGGGCGGCACGGTTTGACCGTTCGCGCCCAGTCTGGTAGCTCCCGCACCAGAATGAGTGAATCCTCACTCAGTTCGCGGCGCCGCCGGCCCGGGTCGCGCACGACACGTGGTGGCGACAAGCGCGAGCGTATCCTCGACGCCGCGGTCCGGGTGTTCGCGAAGAAAGGCTTCTACGCCACCCGGGTGAGCGAGGTGGCCAAGGCCGCGGGCGTGGCGGACGGCACCATCTACCTCTACTTCAAGTCGAAGGACGAGCTCCTCGTCTCGCTCTTCGAGGACCGCGTCGAGCGGCTGCTGGCGTTCCTGCAGACCGAGCTGCCGGCGACGATGGGAGCGGCCGAAAAGCTGCGGCGCATCATCGAGCTGCAGCTCGGGTTGATGGAAGGCGAGCGCGACCTCGCCGAGGTCATCACAGTCATCCTGCGCCAATCCACCAAGCTGATGAAGGAGTACGCCGCGCCAAAGTTCACCGCGTACCTCGACGCCATCGCCCGCGTCGTCGCGGACGGGCAGGCCTCGGGCGAGCTGCGCGGCGACGTCTCGCCTCACCTCGCGGCACGCGCCATCTTCGGCGCGCTCGACGGAATCACCATGACCTGGGCGCTGGGCAAGGCCGACCGCGGGGGTCTGGTGCGCGCCGCCAGTCAGCTGGCCGAGCTGGTGCTGCGGGGCCTGTCGCCGCAGGGCGAGCATCCGTGAAGCGACTGCGCGAGCGCGCCCGGGTGCTCGCCGAGGTGCGGCGCTTCTTCGACGCCCGCGGCTACCTGGAGGTACAGACGCCCATCGCTGTACCCTCCCCCGGGCTCGACCTGCACCTCGATGCGTTCGAGGTGGCGGGCGGGGAGCGCGGAGCTGCGCGCTGGCTCATCACCTCGCCCGAATACCAGATGAAACGCCTGCTGGGCGACGGGTGGGAGCGCATCTACCAGATCGCAGCGTGCTTCCGCCGTGGGGAGGTGGGCGAGCGACACAACCCGGAATTCACGATGCTCGAGTGGTACCGCGCGAACGCAGGCGTCGATGCCGTCGTGCGTGACACGGAGCAGCTCGTGGCAAGGGTCACCGGGGGAACGGTGCGGCTGGGCCAGCGGGCAATCGACGTGCGGCCACCGCTCGAGCGGCTCCCGGTGTGCGAGGCGTTCCGGCGCTTCGCGGGGTGGTCGGAGGAGGCGACGCTCCACGCGGCGGAGCACGACGAGGACCGCTATTTCCGCGCGCTCGTCGACCAGGTCGAGCCACGCCTCGCCGAACTGAATCACGGTGCCTTCCTGGTCGACTACCCCGCGACGCAGGCGTCGCTGGCGCGCAAGAAGCCTGAGGACCCGCGCCTGGCCGAGCGCTTCGAGCTCTACGTGGCTGGCGTGGAGCTGTGCAACGGCTTCGGCGAGCTGGTGGATCCCGTGGAGCAACGAGCGCGCCTGGAGGCGGACCAGGAGGCTCGCCGACGCCGCGGGCTCGCCGTGTACCCGATCGACGAGCGCTTCCTCGAGGCCCTCGCGCGCGTACCGCCCAGTGCGGGCAACGCCCTGGGACTGGACCGACTCGTGGCCCTGGCCTGTGGCACGACGGAGATTGGCCAGGTGCTCGCCTTCACGGCCGACGAGCTGTAGGCGCTCGCGTTAGCCTACCTCGTCCCAGAAGGCGGCGACCGTACGCACGACGCGTGCGGGGTCCTCGACCTGCGGCCAGTGGCCGAGGTCGTCCCACGTCTCCAAGCGGGCACCTGGCGTGCCACGGGCCAGCTTCTCGGCGATGGCCATGACGGCCACGGGGTCCCGCCGCCCCCACGCCACGAGCAAGGGGACGTCGCAGCGCTCCAGCGCCCCGATCCACCGCCGGCGAAAGCGCGTTCGCTCCCCCAGGTACTGGATGATGGCGGGGAGCCGCGCCACGCCGTCGTCACGCGAAAGTAGGTCCCACATCGCGTCGAGCGTGGGCTCGTCCGGCTCGCGCCCGAACGTGCGCCGGAGCTGGGCGAGGAAGGTGGCGCGTGAACTGAGACGCGCGAAGACGTCACCCAGGGGGGAGCGGAGGAGCTTTTGCCCCAGCGTGAGGTGCGCCAGGTCCACGTGGACGCTGCCGTTCATGAGGGTCACGCTGGCGACCTGTAGCGGGCAGAGGCGGCGCTCGCGACGGGCGAGGAGCTCGGTCACCACGCTCGTCCCCATGTCGTGACCCCACACGTGGGCCCGCTCGAGCCCCAGCGTCCGCGCGACCTCGATGACCGTGTCGGCCTGTTCGAAGAGCGAGTAGCCATAGTCATGCGGCTTGTCCGAGAGGCCAAAGCCGAGGAAGTCGAGCGTGACCACCCGCCGCCGCGCCACCACGTGATCGATGACCTCCGCGAAGTCGTACGCGCTGGAGGGGAAGCCGTGGAGCATCAGCACCGGGGTCGCGGCGGTGTCGGCGCCGGCGACGTCGAGCGCCCAGACCTCCCCGTCTGCGGTCGCCACGGGCCGGCCGCGTCGGCGCCACGCCTCGATGGAGAGCGCCATAGGCCAGAGTGAATCAGGCGTGGAGTTGATGGCCGCGCATCCGTCCCGTGGCGAGCTCGACGGCCTCGGACAGCGTCGGCACGATGATCTTCTGCATGGCCCGCTTCACGTCCTTTGGGCGACCGGTCATCGCGAAGACGAGACACTGATTGAAGACGCCGGCGCTGGCGCGAGAGAGCCACGAGTGTGGGCCGTACTCCATGTCGGTGTTGAGCATGAGGCGGTAGGCGTCGCCGAACCCCTCGATGTGGCGCTCGCAGAAGCTGTCGATGGCCTCGCACGTCGTGTCGCGCGGCCCGAAGCCGGCGCCGCCGACGAGAATGATGGCGTCCGCCTCGTTGTCGTTGGAGACACCGGTGACGAGCTGCTGGATGAACTGGGTCTCGCCATTGACGACGACGCTACGGACGAGGGTGAGCTGCGCTTCACGCACCTCCTCGGCCGCCACTTTGCCGAGCTCCTCGATGGTGCGGCTTTTCACGGTCATGACTGCGCCGACGAGGACGCGGGGCGTGGGGCGCTGGGCTTGGCTCATCGCGGGGGATTCTAGGGCGGAAGCCGGTGATGTCCATCACCCGTCTTCGGGCACAGCGATCCCGACCGCCCGCATCAGCCGCAGGGCGTTGGAGCTCTGGACGATACCCGGGCGGAGGACGTAGTCGAACGTCATCGCTTCGCCCGTGACCTGTTCCTCGAGGTGCACGTTCTCGACCCGACCCCCCAGCTCTCGCTCGAGGGCGGTGATGCCCAGATCGTGGGTCGACACGGCCCCGAGCGCACCGTGCTCCAACAGCACGCGCACCACTGCGCAGGCGCCGAGCACCCGCTCGCGCGAGTTGGTCCCGTGGAGGATCTCGTCGAGGAGGAAGAGCACGGGCGGACGGTCGCGCTCGGCAGCGAGATCCAGCACGCGCTTCAGGCGGCGAAGCTCGGCGTAGAAGTGCGAGACCCCCTCTTCGAGCGAGTCCTCGATGCGCATGCTGGTCGCGACGCGGGCGGCCCCGATCCGCAGGGCACCGCCGCACACGGGAGCCCCGGCGAAGGCGAGCACTGCGTTGATGCCGAGCGCCCTCAGTAGCGTGCTCTTGCCGGACATGTTCGAGCCGGTGACGACCAGGGCACGACCCGCAGCCGGGAGGTCGACGTCGTTGCCGACACGGCGCTCGCCGGCGATGAGGGGGTGCCCGAGGCCTTTCGCTCGCAGCGCGGCCTCGGGCGCCAGCTCGGGCCAGGCGAACCCTGGGTGCTCGAACGCAAACCCCGCCAGCGATGCCAGCGCCTCGACCTCCCCCAGCGCGTCGAGCCACTCCCGGACGTGCTGACCTGCCCGCGTGCGCCACCGGAGCAGCGCGAAGGCGCAGTGCACGTCCCACATGAGCAGGGGCCCGACGAGCAGACGGAACACCTCGTTGCGGCGTGCATCGACGAACCCGACGATGTTCGCGAGCGTCGCGATCTCCTGGCTCGCCTTGCGCTTGCCCGACGACAGCCGCCCGCGAAGCTCTAGCAAGAGCGGCGCCTCGAACGACTCCGCCTCGACCGCAGCGATCATGGAGCGCCAGCGCGTCGCGGCGGACTCGCGGGCCGACGCCACCGAGAGCATGGGCGTCAGGCGTGTCCCCAGAGCGATGCCGATGACCAGCTGAGCCACGACCACCGCGGTGATGATCCCTGCGCGGAGCCCCGTGACGAAGCCGAGCACCATGACCACCAGCGTGACCACCGGGAGCACCCACCCCAGCGGTGCGAGCGCCGGCGATAGCCCCTGCCTGTCTTCCGCCCAGGCCAGCAGCGGCGCCGGATCGGGCTTCTCGTCTGCGAGCACACCCCCTGCAATGGCCAGGGCCTCGCGGAACGCGGGGCGGGCGGCCAGGTCGCGCACGGCTCTCTGCCGCGCCAGCACGTCGTCCGGCCAGGCGCCGGGCTCCTGGAGTGACAGCAGCCGCGCGAGCCGCTCTTCACCGAACCGCGTCTCGGTCGCGTCGACGAGCTGCATCAGCGACCCGTGGCCGAAGATGTCGAGATCACCCGCAAAGGGGTGATCGGCAGACCGGAAGCGCTCGCTCGTCCTCGGCAGCTCGTTCCATGCGTGGCTCAGTCGCGCGAGCCCGCGCTGATGGAAGCGCAGCGCCGCCATAGCCCGTTCCCGGGCGTCGTGCACCCGCGCATGAACCAATACGAGCATGATGAAGCCGACCAGGTCCGCAGCGACCAGCCACGGGGCCCACGGTCCGAACCGCCCCCACGCATACCCACCGATGAAAAGCAGCGCGACCACTGCAAGCACAAGTCGTACCGTCCCGATGGTCCGGGCACGTGCTTCGAGCGAGCCGGTCTCCCGCAACCACTGCTCGCGGCCCCGCTCATAGGTTGCCCTTGGCTCCACCGCGCCTTGTTATCACGCTGCCCGCGTCGAGCGGCGCGGCGATCGAGCCGTGCGCCTCGAGGCTGCCGGCAGGAGGCCCACGGCGAGCGCCAGGCCTGCCATCGTCAGCCGGGGGGGTACGGCACCTCGTCGCTCCACCAGGCCCCCCGCTTCGAGACGCCGGATCGCCGCCCGGACCTCCGCTCGGGTCCCTCCCACACGGAGCGCCAGCGCCTCTTCGTCCGCCCCTTCGCGCCGTCTTGCTACTCTCAACATCGCCCGCAAAACCGCCAGTTCGATCCTCATGAAGAAACCCTAGGACAGCACTGAACGGACGTCCAGAAAAGGGCTCACTTCATCCCCAGCTCGTGGAAAAGGAAGGCGAGCTCGTCGGCAAGCTCGTCCACGAGTTTTGCGACGGGTTTCCCGGCCCCATGGCCTGCCCGGCTCTCAACCCGGAGGAGGATAGGCCGGGTGGGATCGTGCTGCGCTTCCTGGAGCCGGGCGGCCATCTTGCGAGCGTGCATCGGGTCGACACGGGAGTCGCTTTCCGCCGTCGTGAACAGGATGGAGGGATAGGTCAACCCGTCCTTCGCCTGGTGGTAGGGCGAGTACGCGTGCAGCCACCGGAACGCCGCGGGGTCGTCGGGATCCCCGTACTCCGCGGTCCAAAGGCCACCGATGCGGAAGCGGTGGTAGCGCAGCATGTCGGCGAGGGGGACGAGGCTCAACCCGGCGCGAAACAGGTCGGGTCGCTGGGTCACCGCCGTGGCAACGAGCAGACCTCCGTTCGAGCCGCCCACCACGCCAAGTCTACCGGGTCGGGTGATCCCCGAACGCACCAGCTCGTCGGCGCACGCGTACAGGTCGTCGAAGACGTTCTGCTTGCGCTCCAGCATCCCCGCCCTGTGCCAATCCTCGCCCAGCTCGCCACCGCCGCGCAGGAGAGCCACAGCCCAGATCCCACCGTGCTCGACGGTGGTCAGGGTGCGGGCGCTGAACGCAGGCGTCTGGGCGATGTTGAACCCCCCATACCCGTAGAGCACCGCGGGTCGGTCGCCGTCCCTCGGCGTCCCGGCCTTCTCCACCACAAACATCGGGATCCGTGTGCCGTCCTTGCTCGTCGCGTAGAGCATGGAGACGCTCAGCTCGGCCATGGCCAGGCCAGCCCCCACCTGATCCCAGGCGCCGATCATGCCGCGGGTGAGATCGAAGCGCAGCACTTGCCAGGGCGTCGCGAACGAGGTGAGCTCGATGAAGGCCTCATCCCCGTCCCACGCGCCCCCCACTGACGCCGACCCCAGCACAGGCAGCTGGATGGGGCCGAGGTGTACGCCGTCTCGCGTGAAGCGCTCGATCCGTGCGCTCGCCTCGTGGAGGTAAGAGGCCACCAGAGTTCGGCTCTCGCCTCCGAGCACGACGACGTCGGTCAGTACGTCCTCGCCCTCCGGCACCAGCTCCCGCCACCTAGCGCGCTCGGGAGCCCCGTAGCTCACCTCGAAGACGCGGTAGCGGGGCGCCCCTTCGTTCGACATCACGTAGAGGACGTCATCCAGCGGGCTCGGCTCGTACAGGGCCTCGACCCCGGCGGCGACGGCGACCCACGCCCCGCTCCCCTGCGCCAGATCGCGCAGCCAGATCTCGCTCTTCTGCCAGCCCATGTGTACGCGCACGACCAGCCAGCGACCGCCGGGCGAGAGCAACACCGCCGGCACGTCCAGCTTGTCGCGGCCTTCGCCGAACACGAGGGGATCGCGGGTCCAGTCCTCGCCCAGCGTGTGGCGGTATACCCGGCAGAAGTACTTCTCGTCGCCGGCTGCCACGTCGCCGGGGGCGGGATAGCGGGTGTAGAAGAACGTCTCACCGTCGGGCATCCAGGCGACCGTGGCGTGCCGCGTGTGCGGGATGCGGTCGGGCAGGTCCGTCCCCGTCGTCACGTCGCGTACGCGGAGCGTGCTCTCCTCGCTCCCCGCCTCGCTCACACCCCAGGCCACGCGTTCCCCGTCGCGCGAGACCGACCACCAGTCGATGGTCGTCGTGCCATCGGCCGAGAGCGGCGCCGGATCGATGAGCACGCGATCGACCCCGTTCACACCATCGCGCACGTACAGCGCCGCCTGCTCCTGCGTGCCCTCGCGGCGCAGATGAAAATAGCGCCGCGCTCCCGAGGCTGTCGTTCTCACCACCGGAGCGCCGACCATCCCCACGGAGAGGAGCTCGCGGATGCGCGCGCGCAGGTTTTCGCGGCCCGGGATGGTCGCGAGCCACGCGCGCGTCGCCTCGTTCTGCGCCTCGTCCCAGGCGCGTACCTCCGGCGAGTCGCCGTCTTCCAGCCAGCGGTACGGGTCAGCCACGGCAACGCCGTGCAGCACCTCGACGAGGTCCTCCTTGCGCGTCTTCACCGGAGGCTCACTCTAGTCGACCTTTGGGGGAGTGTGGCGCGCGGACGGCCAGGATTGCGGCTCGAGGTTGTGATAACTGGGAGGTCCGATGCGACCGCTGGTGCTCTTGTCGAACGACGACGGGTATGGCAGCGCCGGCATCCGCGCGATGCGCGCCGCCCTGGCGACCTCGGCGGACGTGGTGATCCTCGCTCCCGAGACCGAGCAGAGCGCGTCCAGCCACTCGCTCAGCCTGCACAAACCCCTGCGGCTTCGCGCTGTCGAGTCCGGAGTCTTCGCGCTCGACGGGACCCCTGCGGACTGCGTCTACGTCGCCTTGCACGCGGGCACGCGTGTCTTGCCGAGGCGGCCCGACCTGGTCGTCTCCGGCATCAACCACGGGATGAACCTCGGACAGGACGCCTTCTACTCGGGCACGGTCGCCGCGGCGCGGGAGGGCGCCCTGCGCCGGATCCCGGCCCTGGCCACCAGCGCGCACGTCGCGGCGGATCACGAGGGGGTCGCCCGGCTGGGCGCGAGCATCGCCCTCGAGCTACTGGCGGCATGCCCCGCGAGCGGTGTGCTGCTCAACCTCAACGTGCCCCGAGGGTGGACGGGAGAGGTCCGGGCGACGCGCCTCGGCGCGCGCATCTACGAGGAGCTGGTCGACTTCCGCAGCGACCCGCGCGGGCGCGAATACCTCTGGCTCGGGGGCCCCGGCGTGCGCCACGAGCGCGACGCGGGGACGGACACCGACGCGTACGACGACGGAGCGGCCTCGGTCACGCCGCTGTTGCTCGACCTCACCGCCACGGGCGAGCACGCGCGCGCCGCGGCCATCGTCGCCAAGGCCAAGACGCGATAGTGTCGACGCACGGAATGCCCACCAAGAAGAAGCCCTCCACCGTCCGCAAGAAGACCGCGCGTCGCGCGCCTGCCGCCCCTGTCGTCCACGTCGCCCGCACCGTCGAGAGCTTCGAGCTCTGTCGCTCTCTCATCCGCGACGTGCCCGACTTCCCCAGGCCGGGCATCATGTTCAAGGACATCACGCCGCTGCTGGCCAGCCCGCGCGCCCTGCACATCGTGCTCGACGGCATCGCCGAGCGGTTCATCGGCGAGCACGTCGACGCCATCGTGGGTATCGAGGCGCGCGGCTTCATCTTCGGGGGGGCGCTGGCGGCGCGCTTGAACGCGAGCTTCGTCCCCGTGCGCAAGCCGGGCAAGCTGCCTGCCTCGGTGGACCGCGTCGAGCTTACGACCGAGTACAGCCGTGACGCGCTCGAGATGCACAAGGGGAGCATCCGCGAGGGGGCACACGTGGTCGTGGTCGACGACGTCCTCGCCACGGGTGGGACGGCGCTTGCCGCCGCCGAGCTCGTGAACAAGCAAGGCGGTTACGTCGTCAGCTATGCCTTCGTCGTCGAGCTGTCGTTCCTCGGCGGCCGGGAGCGGCTGCTGCCTGTCCGCGTCGAGAGCTGCATCATCTACTGATCGACCGCAGGTCAGCCGCCGCGGCCGCGGGCCAGCATGGCCCCGACCAGCCGGAACAGCGCACCGAGGCGCTCGAAGACACCGCGCGTCCCGCTGCGCAAGATAGCCATTGCCACCCCTATGTTCCGCAGCGCCGGCGTGTACGGGTACCACCACAGCTCCGTCTTGGCACGGCTGCTGTCGACCAGGACGAAGCGCGGACGCGTGAGCAGGTCGAGGGCCAGTGGCGAGCCGGTGATGCCCCACCCCGTCTCGCCGTGACCGCTCCAGGGCGCGTTGGGTAGCGCCCCGGTGAAGCCGTGGTTGTTGATGGTGATGACGCCAGCGCGCAGCTTCTTCGCCAGCACCAGCGCCTTCTTCCGGTCGCGGCTCCAGATGCTGGCGGTCAGCCCGTAGCGCGAGGCGTTGGCGCGCTCCACGGCCTCGTTCTCGTCGGCCACGAGTGCGATGGGGAGCACCGGGCCGAACGTCTCGTCCTGCATCAGCGGCGACGCGTCGTCGTCCACGCGCACCACGGTAGGCGCGTATTCGCGCTTCGCCGCGTCATCCCCCTTCGTGCCTCCGGCGAGGATCTTCCCCCCGGCGGCCTTCGCCGCGTCCACGTGACCGGCGACGATGGCCCGCTGCGCCGCCGTCGCCAGCGGTCCCACGTCGACCCCCGGACGCAGCGCCTTGACTGCGGCGCACACCTTCTCCGTGAAGGCCTCGCCTACGGACCGCACGACGTAGACCCGCTCGACCGAGGCGCAGTTTTGCCCGGCGTTCATCATCGCGCCCCAGACCACCCCGTTGGCGGCCCGGTCGAGGTTCGCGTCGGCCAGCACGATGGCCGCGTCCTTCCCGCCGAGCTCGAGGGAGCAGGGAATCAGCTTCTCGGCGCACGCGTGCGCCACCTTGCGCCCCGTCGCCACGCTACCCGTGAACACGACCAGGTCAACGTCGGCCGCGCACAGGGCGGCGCCCACCTCCCCCGCTCCCTGCACGAGCCCGAGGACCCCGTCGGGCACAAGCCCCGCGAAGAGCTCCGCCACGAGCGCACCTGACCGCGGCGCCACCTCGCTGGGCTTGAAGACCACCGCGTTGCCGGCAAGCAGCGCCGGGACGAGCGTGCGCAGGGGGAGCGCCACCGGGAAGTTCCAGGGCATGATCACCGCCACGACGCCCCGGGCGTCGCGCTCCAGGGTCCCCGATTTCCCAGGGTAGGCGATGGCGTCGAGCTCGACCTCGTCGGGGTCCAGGAGCTCCACGATGTTCGACGTCCAGTACTGCACCACGTCCGCCGACGGCAGCACCTCGCCCAGCAGCGCCTCGACCTCGGGCTTGCCGACCTCCTCGCGCACGAGCTTCGCGATCGCCTCGGCGCGGTCGAGTACCCTGTCCTTCAGCGGGCCGAGACGCCGCGCGCGCTCTTCCACGGAGAGGCCGGCCCACGCGGGCTGGGCGGCGCGCGCCCGGGTGACGACCTCGGGGACGTTCTCGGAGGACACTGTGCCCGTCATGAGGAGCGGCAGCATACACTGGCGGGGCTCCTCGATGACACGCACTCCAACCTGCCTGCTCCTCGCGAGCTCTCTCGCCGGCGTCGCCTGCTCGCGCGGCGTCCTGACCGCCGACGACGGACCGCGCGCCGCGACCACGGCCAGCGGGATTCCGGCGGCGGCCTCCTCCGCGCGCCTCGCCCCCTCCGGGTCATTCGTGGCCGCGACGACGGCCACCATCACCGGCAGCTCCGGCGGCACCGTCGAGCTCTCGCCGTCGGGCGCGGCGTCCGGCGTGACACCGCTCCCACCGCGCATTCACGACGACGGCGCCAGCGTCTCCAGCGCGGCCCTCCCGCCGGAGGTGATCCGTCGAATCGTGCGGCAGAACTTCGGGCGCTTCCGGCTCTGCTACGAGAGCGCCCTGCGCATGGACCCGACGCTCACGGGCTCGGTGAAGATGCGTTTCGTCATCGAGCCCGACGGCGCGGTCGGCACGGTGAGCGACGCCGGCTCGCTCATCGGCGACGCGGGCATGCTGGCGTGCATCCAGCGCGCATTCGGGCGCCTCGCGTTCCCGGAACCCACCGGCGGCGCGATGACCGTGACCTATTCGCTCTCCTTCACCCCGTCCTGAGGTGGTGGGGGAGGCGAAGGGGAGGCAGGCGCCGCGAGCGCGGCCCGCTGCCGAATCACGTTCCCGGCCGAGGCGCCGAGCTCCTCGGCGTGGTCCAAGGCGCGCGCGGCCTCCTCCCTGCGACCGAGCTTCGCCAGCGCCCACGCGCGCCCCAGCTCTGCGGCCGCGAAACGGGGACGCAGCTGGAGCAGACGGTCGTACGCGGCGAGCGCGCCCGCGCCGTCGCCCCGCGTGAGGGCCACGGTGGCCAGTCCCAGCCAGCTCTCGGGCGCCGTGGGGGCGACGACCACGCCCGCTCGGTAGGCCTCGTAGGCGCCGTCGAGATCGCCCAGATGCAGCCTCACGAGCCCCAGCGCGTGCCAGAGCTCCGCGTCGTTCGCGCCGCGACGCGCGGCCTCCTCCAGCCGGGGCCGCGCCTGCTCCACCTCGCCCCACCGGGCGCAGCGCATGCCCCCCTCGCGCGGCCCGGCGGGCGAGGACGGCGCCGCCGCGGTTGCCTGGTCATAAGCCTCGAGCGCTTCGTCGTAGCGGTGGGCCAGCTCGAGGGCGTGGCCCAGCTCGAGGTAGGGCGTGGGATCGGCGGGACCCAGGCGGCGCGCGAGCTCCTCGGTCTCGGCGCGGGCGCCCGGCATGTCCCCGGTGAAGCCGAGCAGGCGGACCAGCAGCCTGCGGGCAGGCACGTCGTCGGGACGGGCCGTGAGGTCCTTGCGGAGCAGGGCGACGGCCTCCTCTTCCCGGTGCTGACGCACGAGGGACTGGGCACGATCCGCCGCGGATGGTCGCGCGCACCCCACGCCGAGGGCGAGGACGACAGCGACGGCGAGGAGGACCGGCGCCGGCGAAAGCGTGGTATGCCGCGAAAAGACCTTCATCGGGAGGCGTTCGGAGAAGAGCATGGCACACCTCGACGAGATCAAGACCATCGGCGTTCTCGGCGCGGGGCAGATGGGCGGAGGCATCGCGCAGGTAGCGGCCGGCGCGGGCTTCGACGTCGTCCTGGTGGACGCGACGGTGGACCTGGCCGACCGTGGGAAGAAGAAGATCGCGGCCGCCCTCGCGCGCCAGGTCGAGAAGGGCAAGATGACGCAGCAGGCGGTGACGACGCTGCTCGCGCGCATCGAGCCCTCTGCCGGCGTGGAGGACTTCCGTACGTGCGACTTCGTGATCGAGGCCGCGACCGAGAGCTACGAGCTCAAGCTGTCCCTGCTGAAGAAGATCGACTCGGCCCTGGCCCCGGGCAAGTGGCTAGCCAGCAACACGTCGTCCATCTCGCTCACCAAGCTCGCCGCCGCGACGTCGCGCCCCGACCGGGTGGTCGGGATGCATTTCATGAACCCACCTCCGCTGATGAAGCTCGTCGAGATCGTCCGCGCGGTTCAGACCAGCCAGGAGACCTACAATCTGACCGTCCTGCTCGCCGAAAAGATGGGCAAGACGACGACCACCAGCCGCGACGCTCCCGGCTTCCTCGTCAACCGCATCCTCATCCCCATGTTGTGCGAGGCCATCTTCGCCCTCCAGGAGGGCGTGGGCACGCCGGAGGACATCGACACGGGCGCGAAGCTCGGCCTGAACCACCCCATGGGCCCCTTCGAGCTGAGTGACCTCATCGGCCTCGACACGGTGCTGGCCATTGCCGATGTGCTCCACCGCGAGATCGGGGACGACAAGTACCGCGCCCCCACGCTGCTGCGGAACCTGGTCGCCGCCGGCTGGCTGGGCAAGAAGAGCGGGCGGGGCTTCTACGTCTACGACGACAAGGGTAACCGCATGGGCAACGCGGTATAGCCGGCCTCGATCCCGCACAAGGAGCCTCCCATGAGCATGGTCCTCGTCGAGCACGACGAACACGTCGTCACCATCACCCTCAACCGCCCGGACAAGCTGAACGCGTTGAACGCGGAGTTGCTCGGGCAGCTGGGGCACATCGTGCACGACCTCTCGAAGGACGTCTCCGTGCGCTGCGCCATCCTGACCGGCGCGGGCGAGAAGGCCTTCGCGGCCGGCGCCGACATCGCGGCCATGAGTGAGATGACGACGGTGCGCGCCCGGGAGTTCGCCGAGATCGGGCACGCCGTGGGCAACGCCATCGAGGGCGCACACTTCCCGGTCATCGCTGCGGTCAATGGCTTCGCCCTGGGCGGCGGGTGTGAGCTGGCTCTCACGTGCGACTTCATCTACGCAAGCGACAAAGCCCGGCTCGGCCAGCCCGAGGTGAACCTCGGCGTCCTGCCCGGGTTCGGCGGTACCCAGCGCCTCGCCCGCCGCGTGGGCGACGCGCGCGCCCGCGAGCTGTGCATGACCGGCGACATGGTGGGCGCCGAGGACGCGCTGCGCATGGGCCTCGTCAACGCGGTGGTCCCCCACGCGGAGCTCCTCCCGCGCGTGCGAGAGGTCGCGAAGAAGATCGCAAGCAAGGGGCCCCTGGCCATCGCCGCGGTCAAGCGCGTCATCCTCCGCGGCGCCGACGTGCCCCTGCCCACGGCGAACGAGCTCGAGGTCACGGCGTTCGCGTCCCTGTTCGCGACCGCCGATCAGCGTGAGGGCATGAAGGCGTTCGTGGAGAAGAGGGCGGCGAAGTTCGAGGGAAAGTAGCGCGAGAAAAAAAAGCGCGGCTCCCCCTTCACACCGGTCCCGGTCGGCCACTGTCCCCTCGAAAGCCGAGGAGGACGCCATGAACACCCGAATCGCCACGATCGCTGGTTTCGTCTCGCTGCTCGCCACCGCCGCCGGATGTGCCCGGCCCGCCGTCGTTCCCGCGGCGGCATCCCCCAGCCCGGTGGTGGACTACGCCGTGCCCGCCGCTGCGCTCGCCCCGGGTGACCGCTCCGCGCGGTCGGAGCGGAGCACCCTGCAGACCCGGGTCGCTCTCGTCAACGTGACGACCCCCTACGAGGCTGCACGGATCGACCGCGACTCGCATCACCACGGCCGGTAGGGGCGCCCGTCAGTCGGTGGTCACGCCGATCGAGAAGGTCTCGGTCTGGCCGCTCTGGCTGAGAATGGCGAAACCGCCTGCACCGCCGGACTCCGCGCTGTTCTTGGTGATGGTCAGCTGCACGGTCGACCCCGGGGCCCCGGAGGCGGCGCTCAGCGACAGAGACAGCACCGTCGGCTGGCCGGTGAACTGGTTGAGATCGAAAGCCTGCAGCTGCATCGACGGGATGTCCGCCGAGCCGACGAGCAGCACGGGGATGGTCACGGACGTCCCCACCGGGACGTGCACCACCGCGGTGGGGACGGGGGTACCCGTCCCGACGAGATCGAGCGACGCGGTGTCGGGGACCTCTGGGGCCGCGTAGAAGTAGTCGGGCGTGTCGGCCGGGACGCAGGGGTTCGTGCCCGCCCACGCGGCGCGGTTGGAGTAGATCTTCTGGACGTACCAGGGAAAGCCAGGCGGCTGGTAGAACGCCGACTGGTCGAACTCGCACAGGTCGCCGACCTCGCTGGCCTCGGCGAAGATCCAGCCCAGGTGGTTGGTGTCCGGGGCAGCGTACGCGGGCGCGGTGTACGGCTGCGGATCGGTGCAGCCCTCGATGAACTCGTGGCTCGCGGTCGTGGTCAGCCCGTCGATCAACGAGCCGCCGCCCTGTACCGGGCATCGCGGGATGACGGCGTAAGCGACGGGCGTGCCGTCGGCGAGCTGGGTGCCGTTGTGGTAGCCGCCGAAGCCACTGCAGCTGGTGACGCCCTGCAGGGTGATGGTGGTCGATGCCGGGTACCAGATAGCGTAGAGAGTGTCGGTCGCGGGCCTGGGGAACTGCGGGTCGCCGCTGTCGATCTTCTGCACGAGCCACGCGGCGATCGCGGTGTCGTCGATGGTCGACGGGGCTGCCTCGGTGAGGGCGACCGGCGGTCCCGCGACGGCCTCGCCCACGCCGTAATCCGCGGTGACCGCGTGCCAGTAGTCGGTGCAGCCGACGGAAGCAGTGAAGTCCTCGAGCTCAGCAGCCAGCGTGTCGGCGGGGAAGGTGATCGAGATGAAGGTGGGGTGGTGGAGCGTGGTACCGCCGAAGCCCACGACCTGGGCCAGCGCGACGACGTCGGGCTCGGCGCCCGCGTCGAAGGGATCCGGGATGCCAGCGTCGGTCCGCACGCAGTGGGACGCCTGGTTCTGGTAGCCGGCGTCGGGCGTCGCGTCTCCATCGTGGCCAGGGGAGGAGTCGACGCTCGCCTCGGGGACTTCGGCCGCGGATTCCGGAGCCGCGTCGGCCACGATGGAGGGCCGGGCGGTGGAGCCTCCGCACCCGTAGAGGGCGGCAGCAGGGACGGTGAGAGCGACCAGGATGGCAGGGAGGATTCGCACGGGCGGGAGTATGGACGGGGCCGGTCCCGCGGGCCGCGACGGTCGTCGTGTCCGTTGATCCGCGTCAGGATGGAGGTTTGCAGCGCTGGAACTTTCGTCCGAGGAGCCGAGGTCGCGTCGGTCACGTTCGTGGTGGCCTGGAGCGCGGCGAGGCCGTACCCGGAGAAGGTCGTCAGCTCGTACCAGCCAGACGAACTCGAGGTGCAACTGCAACGACGTCGACGACTCACCCTCCTTGTTCGCGTACCAGAGGCAGTTGTCGTTCGTGTCCGTGTCCCAGCGCCCCCCCCCGCGGACCACTGCGCGATACCCCTGCCCGGTCCCCCCGACTGCACCGAAGTGGGATCGTCGTTCGACTCCTGGTCCAGGTTCCCGACGATGCCGATGGCCGTGCCCCCGCGTCTCGGGGATTGCCCGCGAAAATCGCCTGGCTCACGCAGAGACCACCGCGACGGCTCGCGAGAAAGAACGCGAGCCCGTGCGAAGCTCACTCCCCCGTGTTCATCGGAGCGCCCGTGTCGAGGACCTCGAAGTCCGCGCCGGTCACGCCGTCGAAGTCCGTGAGCAGCTCGCCGATGTAGGTGTCGGAGACGTCCTGGTCGTTCCAGCCGTCGTCACTGTCTCCCTGGAAGTACCAGTCGGAGCCGATGTCCGCGACGATGAGCCCGTAGGTCGTCATCGCTTTGGCCACGACCTGCCCTGGCTTGCTGAACTTGGACGTGTCGACCGACGACTTGAGGCGAAGGCGCAGGCCCATGGGCGGGTCCGAGCTCCCCAGCGCGCTCGAGCCGGCGTAGTGCGTCGCAGGGTAGACGTAGCCCTTCTGGGTGTTGTTGAAGGTGACGCGAATGGCGTGCGTGATCACCCCGGCCTTCACCTCGGCGATCTTGACGAGCCCGGCGAAGACCGAGAGCCCGGCCGCGTCGGCCGACGTCCACCCCGCGGGACGGAGCCCGTTCGAGCCGAGGTCCCACATCGCCCCGTTGGCGGCGGTCCACGGGGCTGCGCTCCCGCCGACGGTCGCCCAGGTCTCCCACAGCGTGCACGGTGCCCCGCAGGTCGCGCCCTGCTGCACGACCAGCAAGTGGTCGTCGCCCGGCGTCTGACCCTGCGCGGGGTCCCCCTCGATCTTCGCGCCGTTTGGGATGGGATACGCCGTGGTGCCGGTGCTGCCATCGGAGCTGACGGGGGTCGTCCAGCCGCCAGGACCGGGATCGCTCTCGCTCGCATACTGGTTGAAGGTGATGGACACCTCGGCCTGGCTGCTGG
>Ga0326727_10000616_pt1 | contig 143563 bp, 133 predicted proteins | sample MB2enrmetagenome_FD_207643 | JGI IMG/M metagenome (GOLD analysis project Ga0326727, IMG submission 207643) | Lab enriched peat soil microbial communities from McLean, Ithaca, NY, United States - MB29MY | ecosystem: Environmental > Terrestrial > Soil > Wetlands > Peat | place: USA: New York... | reverse complement strand
CACGAATCAAGCCATATCTGCGAATGCGAAAATAGGAGTCTACTGCGAAAGGGTTACCAAGAGGACAAAAGAGAGATCTGAAGGAGGTGGACTCGGCTAGCTCCCGTCAATCTTCCGAAACGGCTGACGATGCGCCGCCAAACTAATTTCAGCGACGGATTGCTTCGCGTGCGATTGAGCGCTTTTTAGCGCAGCAACGGCAACAGTAGGCCACAGGGAGACAAAAGGGGTGTATGATGCGGGCACTTTCGCACCCCGAAAGAAAAAAACCTAAGAGGAGACTAGATGAAGAAGAGGATGATGTTGTTGGCTCTGGCCTCGCTGTTCGCAGCCGTCGCGGTGTGCTTCGCCGCCGAGGACGTGAACATGGGCACCTGGAAGCTGAACCTAGCCAAGTCCAAGATCAGCGCGGGATTCCCTAGGAATACCACCGTCGTCTACGAGGCCACGGGTGACAGCGTGAAGGTCACCGTGGACGGCACCGACGCCGGCGGCAAGCCCGCGCATAACGAATGGACGGGCAAGTTCGATGGCAAGGATTACCCCCTGACCGGTGATCCAACGGCTGACACGCGGGCGTATAAGCGGATCAACGCTCACACACTGGTGCTGACCAACAAGAAGGGCGGCAAAGTTACCACGACCGGACGCATCGTCGTCTCGGCGGACGGTAAGACCCGCACCATCACCACCAGTGCAACTGACGCCAACGGCATGAAGATTAGCAGTACCGCAGTCTACGACAAGCAGTAGCCGGCAGACTTGCGAAGTCCCAACGGGCCGCGGATTCTCGCGGCCCTTTTTCTTCGAAGCGACAAGTTTCTGAAGCCATGGATATTTGAGACGTTCTCTGAATCTAACGCGGACATGCGGGTCCCAGTACGAAGTTGTCCGGCAACAAGGCTAACCAGTTTGCAATCGAGGCTGCCAAATAGAAACCACCAATGAAGAGAACGGAGGGCATTCAGACGGCAGGCAAAGCGCGGCTTATCCACCTGAAGCTGGACTTGCGCGAAACGCATAGGCTACGCTACCTCAAAAGTCACTAACACAATGATCCCGCAGTAAGAACGCACACCCTTCGTCGCCGGCGTCCGCTTGGGGGCCCAAGATCTGGCCCGCGGATTTGGCGAGCAAGTACCTATGAAAAGTGAACTTCGCGCGAGTGGATTCCTCGCCAACTGGGTTAATATTCGGCGAAGTGCAATCCGGCAGTCGCAAGGAGATCCTCCTATGAGTCACCTTCGTACGTTAATTGCCTCCGGCGCATTCGTTAGCCTTAGCGTGCTTCTGCTCGGCCTCAGCGGTTGCAGTTCAGGCTCGTCAACAGGCCCGATAGCTCCACCCAGCTACACGCTGACTGCCGCCGCGTTGAACCCAGGTTCCGTCACTGCCGGAAACGCATCCACTTCCACGATCACGGTGACTGCAGCAAATGGTTATACGGGCAGCGTCAGCCTTTCGTGCAGCAACGTCACTGGTGGTACGCCGGCTCCCACATGTTCCTTCAGCACGAATCCAGTAGTGATCACCGGCACCGCTACAGGCGCTTCCACCCTGACGGTGTCCACTTCAACGAGCACCCCCGGCGGCAGCTACGCCGTCACCGTCACCGGAAGCGATGCCAAGAATTCAGCTCCCAGCAACGGTGCTCAGACGCTGAGCCTGACAACGGCGGCCGTGATCCAGCACGTTGTGGTCATCTTTCAGGAGAACCGCACCCCAGACAATCTCTTCCAGGATCCGGTGCTGATCAAAAACGGCGCGGACATTGCCCAAAGCGGCGTGAACTCGATGGGCCAGACCATCACGCTGAGCCCCATCGACCTGGGCACGACCGGCTCCAACCCTCAAAATTACGACCTGAGCCACGCCCATTCCGCCTTCGTTGCCATGTATGACGGCGGCAAGATGGACGGGGCGGACCTTATCCCGTGCTCTCCCGCAGCCAACTGCCCTCCCAATGCGCATCCCAACCCGCAATTCATGTACGTCAATCCATCCGACGTTCAGCCCTACTTCGCCATGGCCGAGCAATATACTTTCGGCGATCGCATGTTTCAGACCAACCAGGGTCCCAGCTTCCCCGCTCACCAGTTCATTCTTTCCGGCACTTCGGCGCCCACAGCCACCAGCGATCTTTTCGCCTCCGAGAACATGAGCGGTGGAAGCATCGCGGGATGCATTGCGACGGCCGGAACGACGGTAGAGTTAATCAACGCGTTGGGCGTTGAGTCTTCGTCGCAGTACCCCTGCTTCGAACACGCAACCCTGAGCGATCTGCTGGATGCCAAGGGCGTGTCCTGGCGCTACTACGCCCCGTCCGCCGGTTCCATCTGGACCGCCCCCGACGCCATTGAGCACATCTGCCAGCAGCAGACCGTCAACGGCACCCTCACCTGCACCGGCCCGGATTGGACCAACAATGTGATCATCCCGCAATCACAAGTCTTGGTGGACATCGCCAACGGCCAACTTGCGCAGGTGAGTTGGGTCATCCCCGACGGCGCTCAGTCCGATCACGCCGAGAGCAACAACGGCAGCGGACCCTCCTGGGTAGCCTCCATTGTCAACTCAATTGGCAATAGCCAGTATTGGGCAAACACCGCCATCATCATCACTTGGGACGATTGGGGAGGCTGGTACGATCATGTCGCGCCCAAAGTCGTCAACGACGGCGTTAGCTGGGGATCGGGATATGTCTACGGCTTCCGCGTTCCCCTTGTCGTTGTTTCACCCTATGCCAAGGCGGCTTACATTTCTCACACCATGCACGACTTCGGCAGCATCCTCAAGTTTATCGAGACCACATTCTACCTGCCCTCCCTCGGCTACGCCGACGGTCCCGCTGACGACCTTTCCGATTGCTTCAACCTCACCCATACGCCCATCACTTTCCAGAAAATACCTGCAGCCCTCGACGCCGCCCACTTCATCAACGACAAGAGTCCGCCCACCGATCCCGACGATGATTAATGTCAATTCGCAAGTTAATGTTTTATCTTGCTCGGTTCGACTGGGGCGAGTTGTGTATCGAGCCATACCAGTATTGCTGGGGAACGGTTCATTTTCTGAGCCTACTGAAGGGCCAATGCAAGAACTCGCGCACTATAAGAGTCAAGTTCCGATACGGCGTTAATCGCCAGGGTGAACGTTTCGATTCTTGAACGTTTGTTGGGCACAAACTCGCGAGCGTGGTGTCAAAGAAACTAGGCGAGCAAACCTGAGCCAGTGCCGTCATGACTAGTTGGCTCGGATTACCAAGGCGGTGGCTCAGTCGACAAGGAGGTCCGATCATGGGAATGACACCTAGTGGAAGCAAAGGCGGGCCGGTTTCGGATCCCAACATTGTGCCCTTAATTGACGTGCTATTAGTGCTGATCATAATCTTCATGGTGATCATGCCGACGGTGCCCTCTGGATTGCCCACCCAGGTTCCCCAGCCTTCTCTGCCGCAACCGAGGCCGGAACCACCCGATCCCACTATTGTCGTGGTGCAGGTGATGCAAGGCGGGAAGCTCATGATTAACCAGCACGCGAGCAACTGAAATACGCTAGGCACACGCCTGTCTGATATTTTCATGCCGCGCGCCGACAAGTTGGCATTCGTGGAAGGCGCCGAAGACCTCCCGTTCGCGGACGTGGCGCGTGCGATTGACATCATGCGGGGAGCGGGGATCGAACACGTCGGGCTAATCACGCCCAGGGACAATGTCCAAAACCAAGCTCTCTAACGGCCGTATCCGTGACCTTAGTGCCGGACACGTGGGAGTTTATGCGTGACTACATCGGTTAGGCCTTTCGGCCGATGGGCGCGAACCGCATGTGAACTCCTTCACCCTGCCAGCGCACCCCGCGCTTCCTCATTCTGCTTGCCCTGAGTCTCATCGCGAAGGGACTTACCCTCCTTGACCAGCGCAGAATTTCCCGACGGTCACATGGACGATTCGTTATATTACCGGTGATTTGAAGTAGCACCTCAATTATCCGGTTACGACTTTGTTGAAACGCTTCAACTTTGAATGCGTCTATGTAACCAGCACGTGGCCCGGTCCAACTCGGGTAAGTGTTTCACGGATAGGATGGGTCATAGCTGGAAGGAGTCCGACCGAAATGAGAAGCCACTCGTGGTGCAAGCTGATGCTTCTCGTTCTCATCTGTCTCACCTTGATGGGTACGTCTAACGCTCAGGACACGCAGAGAGTCGAAATGTTTGGCGGGTACTCTCTGCTTCACGATAGCTCCATGCTTCCCCCAAGCACTGTTTTCAACGGATGGGATGGCGCGGCCACAGTGTTTTTCAATCGCTGAGTTGGCGTAACAGGCGATGTATCGGGCCATTACGGCACGGAAACACAGGTCATATCTGCACCGCCGGACGGAACCGCAGGGAAGATTAGGTTAAGTAGCACCGCGTATTCCTTTCTGCTTGGCCCGCACTTCACCTATCACAGGTCGCGCTACTCAACATTTGCGCAGGCGCTCTTCGGTGGTTACCACACACAGACAACCGAAACCACGCTAGTTCCCGTGACGTGCAGTCTTCCGCTGGCTTGTTCGGGCCCTACGGGTGAAGGCGGGGTCCCAAGGGGATTCGCAATGGCGTTGGGTGGAGGGCTGGATATCGAACTTGGCCATGGCGTCAGCCTCCTGCCAGTGCAAGCTGAGTATCTACTTCGGCGCGTCGTTGAAGTGTTACCAAACAACGGGTCCTTCTTTTCTTCCGTCTATTGTGCCAACACCTTTCGCTATTCGGCGGGTATAGTGTTTCACTTCGGGCGGCATCTGGGCACGGACAAGTAGTTACTAGATCCACAAAGGCTGCATGCACTGTCGAGTTCTAGAGGGCGGCAATGCATCTGCACTTTGTTTTTGCCTTTGCCTAACGGTGTCATCTCTGAAAGCGCGACTGTCAACTGGGAGCTCCGGATAGTAGGTCTAGCCCCAGTCAACCGGGCATTTTTCAGATCCGCGCCCTCGGATGCATCAGAGGGGGCTGGTCCCTTTTTCCCGTCCGTATCCGCTATCCCCTCATTGCATTCACCGGTCATTCATTCATGTTGCTGATTTCGAAGGCATTCGCGCCGGATAGTATTCTGGTGAGGGACAGGTGTTCGCTCCCAGGCCAAGAGCGAGGGTGAGTACGATGATGGCCAAAGGTCCCGGCGTCGTGGTCATCATCCGCAGCGCATACCACACATCCTGCCATAGTCCGTTATAAGACCGCTCGATCCACTGATCGAAAACAGACGCTGTAACCGGAAAGAACTCCGACCTCGCCGACCTACTCGTGCCGGAGCGCCGCCATTGGATTCAGCCGCATCGCCCGCCGCGCAGGGACGTAACACGCCAGGAATCCCGTGGCGGCAAGCAATAGGGCCGCTACCGCGAACACAACCACGCCCGGATTGCCATGGAAGATGTGGCTGATCCCGCGCGTCACCAGCAAGCCGACAATCACGCCCACCGCCACCCCCGCCGCGATCAGGAGCAATCCCTGGCGCAGAATCAGCTTCATCACGTCCGCCGGCATCGCGCCGAGCGCGATGCGAATCCCCATTTCGCGCGTCCGCTGCGCCGCCGCGTACGATACGACTCCATAGACGCCCACTACGGCGATGAACAGGCCCAGCAGGCCCGTGCCTCCCGCCAGGTCTACGCCCAGCCTGAAAATGAACTGGGCTTGGTCCAATATCTGCTCCATTGTGGCGCTATTGAAAAGCGGCATGCCCGGAGCGAGAGTGCGGATTTCGTGCTCGACTTCCGTGATCAGGTTTTCTGGAGGCGCAGCGGAACGCACCACAATTGCGCGAAGCGACTGAAATTCCTGGCCCTGCGGGAGGTAGAACCACGGCTGCGGGTTCTCCATGATGTTCTGATACTTTCCATCGCCCGCCAGGCCCACCACTTCCATGAGCGGATTTAAGTCCTTCTCCGTCCGGAAGCGTTTCCCAATGGGATTTTCGCCGGGCCAGAGCTGGCGGGCCATGGTTTGGTTGACGATGGCCACGAGCGGGGCGTGGTCATCGTCGGATTCCGTGAAGGCCCGCCCCCGAAGCAGCGGTATGCGCAGGTTCGAGAAGTACTCGGGGCCCACGACGTTGTGGAATATGAACGGGGGTTGCTGGCCCGGAGGAATGACCTGGTTTTCGGCGTAAACGTTGGTACCGTATTCGATTCCGAGGAAGGGCGACCCGAACGACAGGCTTACCGATTGCACCCCGGGCAGGGCGGCAACGCGGGTCTTCAGCTCTCGATAAAATTGCGTGCTTTGCGTGCGGTCGTAGCCGATTTCGTGCGGGTCCATCGTGCAGATGACAAGATGCGTGGGATCGAAGCCCAGATAGGCATGTTGGGCCGCGCGCAGGGTTTGGACGAAAAACCCCGCGGCGATCAGCAGCGCGAGCGAGCCGGCCACTTGCGCGACTACCAGGATATTGCGCACGCGATGCCGTTCGCGTCCTCCCGATTCACCGCGTCCGCCTTCGTGCAGCACTAGATTGAGATTGGCCCTGCCGGCGCGAATGGCCGGCCACATCCCGGCAGCGATTCCGCCCAGAATCGCGCCGCCGAAGGCTATTAGGAACACGCGCCAATCAAAACTAAACTTGAAGATCAGGAAGTCGGCCCGCTGCCTCGCCCAGGCAGGCAGGGCGAAGATGGCGGCCATGGTCCAATGGGCCGCAAGCATCCCGGCAGCGGCGCCGAGTAGTGCGAGCAGCACAGGCTCGGTGAGCATCTGACGGATCAGCCGCCTTCGCGGCGCGCCCAGCGCCGATCGGATGGCCATTTCTTGCTGCCGCGTGGTTGCGCGTGCCAGCAGTACGTTGGCCACGTTCATGCAGGCGAGGAGCAGAACCATCCCCGAAAGGCCGACAAACAAGGCCGCGATCAGGCGCAAAATGCCGCTTTCCGGCACGCCGCTGGGGGCAGAGAGGACTTCCATTACCAATCCCTTCTCGTCTTTGGAATATTCGCTGGCGAGCCGCTCCTGGATCAGGCGAGCCAGGCTCTGCGCCTGGGCCACACTGATGCCGGGCTTCAACATGCCGAGCACCTCGAGTTCGCGGTCGGTGCGGTTCGTGAACAGATTTCCGTTCTGGTACGCGCCAGGAGTAGCGGCTTGGTCCTCGGCCACGATGCTGAGCGGAAGGTACAACTGCACGTCAATCAGAGAGGGCACCGCGCCGTGGAATCCTTCTGGCGCGATGCCGATGATCTCGGTCGGTTTTCCATTGACCAGCGCCTGTCGGCCGACCACGCCGGGGTCGCCGCCGAGATGCGACTTCCAGAACGCATAGCTGAGAACTGCTGTGCGGGGCGCGCCGATTTGCTCACCTTCGCCGGGAGCAAACAGACGCCCTTGCGCAGGATTGACGCCCAGCCCAGTAAAGAAATTCCCGGTCACGTAATTGGACAGCGCCTGCTCGGCCGAATGGCCTTCCAGGCTGAAGCCGGACATCCTGCCTATGTTTCCGAATAAAGCTGCGAAAACCTCGCCCGATTGAGACTGGAAATCGCCCCACTCCATATAGGAAAGACTGCCTAGGCCGAGCGGATTCCCTTTCTGCTGAAACCCGACCGCCGTAATCCGGGAAGCGTGCGGAACCGGCAGCGGTTGGAGCATCAGGGTATTGGCAATGCTGAAGACGACAGTGGTGGCTCCGATCCCGAGCGCCAGCGTCAGAATGATGATCGCCGAAAGTCCGGGCGTTTTCGCCATCATCCGCCCTGCGTACCGCACATCCAGCCAGAAAGTCGTCATATTGGGGTCACTCCCGCGTGAAGGTGGACAATCAGCTACGGCACTCTACCGCACAAAAAAGCAAGGCCCTGCGAACGCTAATCGGCATCACCGGCAGACTGAGAACTACGTCCACACTCAACAAACAACATAGAAGATAGGATTAGTAGAGTGATTGCCAAACGCATGACCTTCTCCACTTGAACCGAACGCTCGCGAAACAACCCGATCACATCATAAGAGCATAGATGGACAAAACCAATCGAAAACAGAGGGAAGCGGACATTCTGAAGGGTGACAAGCACCCTTCTCGTGGGATAGCGCCCGAGTGACGTTAGAGATTTATGGGAGGCGCGCGTTCGCGGAAAAAGTCCAAGCGAGCACGGCGTTCTGACGGCGCACTTGGAAATAATCCACAACGCTGCGAGTTCAACCGGCTCTCAATGCCTATAAGGCGACTATACATCCATGGGACTGCTAGGAAATCGGGTCCCCCGCCGGAGAAATAAAGAGTGGTGCTAGGGCTTGGCGGGCGGACCAGCAGCAGGAGCAGCAGCAGGCGCATCGGGTTTAGCGGTCTCCACGGCTCTTGTGCCCTCGATTTTGCACTTGTATTCCTTGTCGCCGTCGTGGAGTATGTAGAGCCTCTCGCCGTCTACTCGGTAGTCCACTGTTTGCCCTATCGTGAATTTTCCTGCCTGGAACGCTCCGCAGTAGTCAACCTTGTAAACCAGATTGGCACCTTTCAATTCATAGACCTTCGCGCGACGGGCAGTGGTTGTAACGGGCGTATTGCCTCCACCGCCCGAGGTCTAGATGTCGACCCGGAAGTCATAACCCATGATCGTCCCCTTTTGATAGGTGGACGGCGTCTTGTCTTGGCCAGCTGCAATCGTGGCCATTAGCAAAAGGAAAAGTGCTGTGCGGGATATCGTCAACGGGGTCATAACGGAATCTCCTTTTTGACTTCAGGAGGAACCTATTTGATCACTGCCTAGCCGGATCCAATTTGATAGACGGTCGCAAATGCAGGAAGGTTGCACGAATTGTTTTATTTGCTTTTCCGTTAATCTACGGCACGATGTAATCCTCACAATGCAGCGGCCTTCGCTCTTGAGCGATTCCTTAAGAATCGTAGCCAGGGCCGCCAGGCGACCCGCATTCTTTCCACAGCTTTTCCCAATTCCAGATCCCGTTCGCCAACGCTTTCGGCAGCGGGAATCCGAGCTGATGCGCGAGGATGCACACCTGCCCGCGATGGTGGGCTTCGTGAGAAAGCATGTAGCACAGCATTTCCAGGCCAACCGGCCAAGGCCGAACCCAGCCGTCTCTGCGAAACTTCTCGACGCGGCCCTCACCGCCGAGGGCTTCAGCGAGCATCTCCGCGCAGCGAGCGGCGCTCTCGGCCAATCCCGCACGAGCCTGGTGCGGGGTGCAGTGCGCGCGGTCGAGCTGTCGTGGAACCTTCAGGTGCGGAGCCGTGAGCCTAACCCACTTGCAGCGGACATTGTGCATGTGCGTGAAGATCGCCGCAATGGTGCGGGTCTTGCCGAGCGGTTTGGCTCTCCAGGCGGCAGCGTCAAGATGTTCGATGAGAAACTGGTTTATGCGATCATTGGAGGCAAAGATCTGCACTGCGGCTCGGCCGAGTTGAGTGTGAACCTTGTGTTGACGCGTGGTCACGGTGCCCCACTCCTTGACCTATAATACTTCCGGGCCATCGGCAACATCGCGTTTTGCCAGCCACTCAAGAAAATCCAGGATCAGGTTTTCCACTACGGAGTCGCCCATGATTGTTTTCCCTAATGCTAATCGATGTATCGGATTAGGGTCAAATAGTTGCAGCCGCGGAACTTTTGGAAAACCTCTTGGAAAATGAATGCTATCATTGAGTTGCGGTTCCATCTTTCAGGCGCGGTAGCCAAGTGGTAAGGCATAGGTCTGCAAAACCTTCATCGACGGTTCGATTCCGTCCCGCGCCTCCATCAGATTCCCCAGGGTGACCCGGCACAGTAAACACTGACTATTGTTGGTCATGGGGCAACTTCACACTTCATTTTGTCCTGCTGTTGATTCAGTGGCATTAGACTCGGGATTTGCAGGGCGTTTTGCTTGCATCCCCGCAAGTGGAGAGAACCTATGTCCATGCGGAAGCGCATTCTCATTGGATTGGGAATCTCGGTCGTTGTCATTGGGATCTACTTGTGGTTCTTTGGTTTCCAAACCGCCGTTGCACTTATGGTGCGCTATCAATACCGAAATTTGCCTGACGTGGCGAAAACTCCTGTCGCGCTCTCGGACCTATCGATTTCCAGCGTGGCACATAAGAAGGTCTCCTATGGCGGATATGAATTTGAACTTCCCTGGGATGACATTGATGAACAAAAATACAAAACTGGCACGCATGTTCATATTAGCTACTTTCATTCGGGGAACATTTTCTGGTTCTCATCGTCTTCACCAAAGGAGTTGGTGACCGGGCTAATGGGATCAACCAAACTTGATCCTCAAGCCGTCAGGCAAATCTATGGTGATGAAGCGTTGCAGTCCGACTACAATTTCAAGAGCAAGGTTTTTCTGATTACACCCTCGGAGATCACCCCCTTCACCTCCCGAAAAAAAGCCGCTGTTGGGTGCTCACTTCTTGTGTTGAAAGCAATTACCATGCCTAAAGCCGACACGGGCATTTTTTCGATTCGGACATTTGATTTCCAGGGATTTCAATTCGGAAGCCCGCAAAGTCGACCATTTGCAATTACCGAGGAGTTGTATTCAAAAGATGGTGGCATCAACCTCCTTATCTTTCAAAACGTTGTGGGGAGTACCCCGAGTATTTCTCAGCCAGAGATTAACCGCATCATTCAAAGCATCCACAAGGTTCCGGCGCCAGTTGTGCCGCCACACGCAAACGCTCTCAAGTAAGTTTGCGCGGATTAGTCCGCCATTCCGCGCCTTGGTGATTTGCCGCTCGCTCCATCGATGAAGTAAACTGCTCGGTTAGCTTTCCTCCAGGGGGCTTTCATGCTGATTGTGATGCAGGCGCACGCGACCGATGAGCAAATTCGCGCCGTGTGCGAGCGGATCGAGTCGCTGGGACTCAAAGCGCACCCGATTCCCGGCGTCGCCCGCACCGCCATCGGCATTACGGGCAACTCGGGCGCGGTGGACATTGGGACGCTCGAAGCGATGCCGGGCGTGATCGAATGCATCCCCGTCAGCAAGCCCTACAAACTCGTCAGCCGCGACGTCAAAGAGGAAAACACGGTCGTCCGGATCCCAACCCCCTCGGGCGAAGTGACATTTGGCGAAAAGGCCATCGGAGTGGTGGCCGGGCCGTGCGCGATTGAGAGCCGCGAGCAGGCTTTCACGATCGCGCGGCACGTCAAAGCTGCAGGAGCGCGTCTTTTTCGCGGCGGGGCCTACAAGCCGCGCACCTCGCCCTATAGTTTTCAGGGACTGGGCGAGGAGGGCTTGGAGATTCTCACGGAGGTGCGGAAGGAATTCGGGCTTGGAATTGTTACGGAAGCGATCGACAACGAATCGCTCGATCTTGTTGAAGAATGCGCCGACGTGATTCAGATTGGCGCGCGCAATATGCAGAATTTCTCACTTTTAAAGCGGGCGGGGCACTCGCGGAAGCCTGTTCTGTTGAAGCGCGGGATGTCCGCCACGCTCGATGAGTTTCTGATGGCTGCCGAGTACCTAATGTCGGAGGGCAATTACAACGTGATTCTTTGCGAGCGCGGCGTCCGCACTTTCTCCGACTTCACGCGCAACACGCTCGACTTGAGCATCATCCCTGCCGTGCAACGTCGCAGCCATTTGCCGATTGCGGTGGACCCGTCGCACGGAACCGGCCGCCGAAACAAAGTTCTGCCTCTTTCGCGCGCCGCGGCCGCAGTCGGCGCCGATGGACTACTCGTCGAGGTTCATCACGACCCCGACCGCGCCCTTTCCGACGGGCCGCAATCCATCTTGCCCAAAGAGTTCGAGCAACTGATTCACGAAATTCGTGAAATTGCCGCCGTCCTCGGACGCACAATTAACTGAGCCCGCCATGATTCTCGCCCAATCTGACAAAAGCGCGCACGATTCGCCGGAAGTGTTTCTTCTATGAAGACTCGCGTCAATTACCGGCTCGTGTGGCTGCTCATAATTCTTGGCGGGCTGGCTGCGCGCGAAATCGCGATGGAGCTTCGCCCGTCGTTTCTGCGCCCCGGTCTTCACATGTTCGCGTATGTTGGCAATACCGGCGACGGCACGCTCAGCGTCATCGATGTCGTAAGGCTCACGACTGTCGCAACGATTCCCGTGGGCGCGGCTCCGACCGGCATCCGCGCGCACCCTTCGCACAAAGAAATCTGGGGCCTGAGCTACGCGGGCGGCTACGCTTGGGTCCTCGACGCGAAGACGAATCAGATCGTGTCGCGCATCCCTGTCGGTGCGAATCCTTACGCGCTCGATTTTTCGCCAAGCGGCGATCGCGCCTATGTGGCTGCTTCGAGCTCGAATTCGGTGGTTGCGATTGATTGCGCGACGCGCCGCGTCGTTGGCCGTGGGTTCGCGGGACGTCGGCCATCCATCGCCCGCGTTTCGCCGGACGGCAAACTTATCGTTGTTTCGAACCGTGACGACGCCACGGTTTCCGTGCTCGACGCCACTTCCCTTGCACAGCGCGGCCAGATTTCCGTCGCCCCACAGCCGGAGCAGATTGCAATCTTGCCGGATAGCTCGAAGGCCTTTGTGACCTCCGGCTCAACAAGCGCGATTTCCGTGGTGGATTTGAAGCAGAACGTCTTACTGGCGAATCTTGCTCTGGGCGGGACGCCGGCGGACCTCATTCTCAAGCCAGACGGTGGCGAACTCTACATTCCGCTGAGCGATGCCCACGGATTGATTGTAGTGAACACATCGACCAACGAGGTTGGGGATTTTCTATTGCTCGGCATGTCGCCGGCGGCAGGCGCGTTGACAACGGACGCGGAAGCTCTCTACGTGACGGATTCGGCCGCGGGGCACGCGATTCCAATCGCAATTTCCATCCGCCAAGTCTCGCGCCCCATCACAGTAGGCCAATCCCCGCAAACCTGCGGCCTCACGCCGGGTGGTGACATTCTGCTCGTCGTGGACACGGCGTCAAACGATCTCGCGGTCATTCGCACGCAGACCGCTAGCCTCACCACGCTGATTCCCGTCGGGCCGCGCCCGCGAGATCTAGCCATTAAGGTGTTTTGAGGGGTCGGTTTATTGGCCCAGTTTCTTGTCGAGTTCGCGCAGGGCAAACGCGAAGGCGCCAATCGCCGTAGCTTCGTTCGTTCCCAACTTCGAAATACCAACGCCCACGCGCTGCAGGGCGTCGAATTTCACTCTTCTTGAGCTGCCAGGGACCTGAAGTTCTTTCGTTTCTCCACGCAAGAAATCAGCGAGCTGTGAGGGGTCTTCGAGGTTGAAAGCTTTCGGGATCAGGCGGCGAAATTCCTCGCCGTTCGGTGCCGTGTAGATGCCGTTCATTTCGGCAACGAGCGCGGGAAGGAACTGGCTGTGCGCGCCGGAAATCCCGCCTCCGATGACGACAAGCCCATCGATCAGAGTGACCGCGTTGGCAACAACGTCGCCTACGATCTCGCCCATCCGTCGAAATGCTTCTTGCGCGGCAGCCACGTCGCCCGTGGCACGTCCCTCCGCAATTTCGTAAATCACCTTGGGCTCCGGCGAATCCTCGATCTTCAGCCCAACTTCTTCCGCGTAAACCCGGCGCACAGCGCGGATGGACGCGCCTTCCTCTGCGTTCACGTTGGATTGCGATTTGTGGCGCATGAGCCAGATTTCTCCAGCGACGGAATTGTCGCCTGTGAAAAGCTCACCATCGCGCACAATCCCGCCGCCGAGGCCGGTCCCAAGCGTCACCCCGAACAAATTGCGAAAACGTTTAGGACTCCCTGCCTTTGCAAGTTGATTGTTGACCCAGGGGAGGAATCCCTCCATGGCCTCGCCAAGTGCGAATAGATCGCCATCGTTGTTGATGAATGTCGGCAGACCGAACTTATTTTCCAGCATGGGGCCCAGCGCCACATTACGGTAAGCGGGAAGGTTCCCTGGGGCGATAATGATTCCGTCGAAATAGTCCGCTGGCGCGGGGAATGCAAAACTGATCGCCGCAGCCGGAGCCGGCAGTTGCGACTGCAAGCGTTTGAATCCGTCCACCAGCGTGGCGAGCGAAAGTTCGAGATCAACAGCATGCGACGGCAGCGCAAAGTTCTGCACCACAGGCTTGCTCGATTGCATCGCGGAGAACACAAAATTCGTGCCCCCGGCATCGAGGGTCATCACGATGCGTTTGTCGGTTGAATAAGTCGCCATTTGCCTCTATGCCTTTGCACTCTTCAGGTTCACCACTGAAATTAAAGTCACGTAAAGAATAGCGGCAAGCGGCACGAGGAAGCTGAGGGCCACGCTGCTGTGGTCCGCCACGACACCCATCAAGGGCGGCAGAATCGCTCCCCCCACGATTGCCGTCACCATTAGCCCGGAAAGCGCGTTGGTGTTCTGCGGCATCTTATCGACCGCTATCGAAAACACCAGCGGGAAAATATTGGCAAAGCCCAATCCTGCAATAAAGAAGCTCGATACGGCAAGCGTCCGCCCCGGCAGCAAGAGGCCCAGCAATCCGATGATCGAAACCCCGCACGTCAAAAGGAAGAATTTCCTGGGCGACATCCAGTTCAAAATCACTCCGCCGGAAAAACGTCCGATTGTGAGCGCCAGGAAAAAGAGCCCCGTGCCTACAAGGCCCAGATGCGTGATGTCGATATCAAAGCGCTCTTTCAGGTAAAGCGGAATGTTTGCGCTGACGCATACTTCCGCGCCGACATACAGAAAAATGGCTGCCACCATCGCCAGGACGTAGGGATTTTTCAGCAAGGCGAGACACGATCCGAAAGTCGCTGCCTTGCTTTCGGTTTTCTTCTCCTCCACACGAAGGCCTGTAACTGCGAAGATTGTCACCAGGAGCGCAATCGCGTAAACCCAGAAGATCACTTTCCAGTCCGCGCCGAAATACCTGGCGGCCACGACAGGAATCACCGGCCCCGAAAGAGAGCCGATAGCCTTGATAAACTGAGCGAGCGAAAGGTTGCGCGAGTACTTCCCTTCCTCGGAAACATCGCGCATGATCGGATTGCCCGCGACCTGGAGAATGGCGGCGCCCGCGCCCAGCAGCATCACCGTCAGCAGGAATCGCTCGAACGTCGGAAGACCCAGCCCTGCATTCAATATTCCGGCGAGCGCCACGAGCAGCCCCATCATCAGCACGAACTTCTTGCCGCGCTTGTCTTGAAAAATCCCGACCGGCACGGAGAGCAAACCGAACATGCCGAAGCCCACGAAAGGAACCAGTGACGCCACCGCGTTGCTCAAATGAAATTCGTTTTTCGCCAGGCTTACAAACGGACCCACAGCGTCCGCAAAACCCATGGCCAAAAATGCCAGAAAAATCGGCACAGTCTTCAGTCGCATGTTTTTGGACGCTCCCCTGTCATGGCCACCGAGGCCGCCAGCTGTTCCTGTTTACACTTTCGCAAGAAAATCCGCGGCATCCGGGACGTGGCAGTATACCCCTCTTCAGTCGCATTGACGAAGCGAGCTTGGGTAGTGTCTTAGCTTGGATTCTGTCGCTACTCTTGGTGCTAAGTGTAGCGATTTGCTCCGGGTGGGCCAGCAGGACCCCATTCAACCGTTTTGTCTACGACAAGATCAATGGCATTAAGTGCGCATTTGTAGCAAATGAAGGTTTCTCTCAGCGATTTGTCTTTCCCAGAAAAAACATCTTCATATTTAATAAAGCCATACAGCAGGGAAAAAGCTCCATTAACCATGTTCTCGAAGTTGACGTTCAATGTCATATCTATCGAATATGTCTCCTCGGGAGCTAATGGGCGTCGGCGATCTCTAACAGCATTGACCCTTTCATATTCGAGGATTCGATCGTCAATTTGGGCGTTGCGTCCTACGAGTCTAAAAGAAGCTTCAACGAGCCATGCGGGAGTCTTGCCGCAATTTCTAACTCTCACATGCGCCCCCGTTATTACGGAGTGCTTGGCCCCGATAAGACCAGCAGGTATAGATTTATCCAATCCGGTTTCTTGGAGAACAACTCAGGCGCGATCAGCGTTCACTACGGCTTGGGCATTAGCCAAGGCCGCATTAGCGGCTCGCCTGGTGATAATGGCTTGCCAAATCAGTATGACAAGGCCGACAAACGCCCCGAAAACTCCCCAGATAGTTGCTTTCAAATAGCCACGGTAGAGTACGTCGAGCGAATCTTCCTTAGCTTGCTCTTCTTAAGTCTTCCTTTGCGGCTGCTGTATCGGGCAACAGGTAGAGCACTGGACGCAGGGTGTCATCGGAGTGCTCTTAACGTCGCTTTGCTTGGCGTCTTCCGTCGTCTGTTGACTCTTGGGTTTGCTGACAGTGCTTCCGCCTTTGGCTGTAGCGGTTGAATCAGGCCTTGGTGGAAGTTCTTGTGCGCCTACACGGAGCACTGTAGCAACGAAAATCAAAGCAATGGTCAGCGGTCTCATAGCAGACATACAGTAGAAAAACGCCAGAATCTATTGCCCGCCATACGATGATAAAATCGCGAATCTGGACTTGGCGCTCCATCGACGGCTTGGTGCTGAGAGAACGTGGATTTCAAAGCCTGGGAGAGTAACGGCTTGGGGATTTTCATCGCGCTCCTGCGCGGGATCAACGTCGGCGGAACAGGACTTCTGCCGATGAAGGAACTCGCTGCCCTATGCTCAGGGCTAGGCTTTCAAGCGGTCCGTACCTACATCCAGAACGGCAATGTGATCTTTGAAAGCAAGCTGTCTGAGGAGGCGGTCCAGTCCCGCTTGGAGAAGGCGCTGGCCGCGAGGATGGAAAAGAAAATTGACGTGATGGTCCGGACGTCCGCGGAGATGCGTGCGATCCTCAGCGCCAATCCCTTTCCCGATAAGGAGCCAGCGAAGGTCGCAGCGGCTTTCCTGTGTGAACCCCCGCCAAAGGATCTGAGGAAGAATGTGGTTGCGCTTGGCGGCGAACAGGTTCGGCTAGGAAAGCGGGAGGTCTACGTCTATTACCCCGATGGGATGGGACGATCAAAGCTGAAGCTTCCGTTGGGCGGGGCGGCAGCAACCGTCCGGAACATCAATACCGTGTCGAAGCTGGTCGCGCTGACAGAAAGTTGAGATGCTAGGCAGCGCCCGTTAATGCTTCGCAGGATACCGCCGCTTCCAATCTTCCGAAAGCTGTATATCTCGCTACTGCACCGTCAGGCTGTGGCTAATCGTGTGCGATGTATTGCCGGATGCGCCTGTCACGGTCAAAGAGTAAGTGCCCGCAGGAGTTCCCGCGGGAGGGAGCGGGTCTGATCAACCGCCGCCACCGCAAGCGGCTGCGCCCGCAGCGAGAGCGACCACGAGGGCGGTCGATTGTGCCAATCTCTTCCACGCGATGGTTTTCCCCCCCAGCATTTCTGCGCGCGTTTTGGCGCTTGCAGCGAGAAAGATGGCAAGTGCCAAGACCATCAGCGCAAACTGCAATTCCCTTCCGGCAAAACGACGGGTGGGCTCATTCGACACCATGGGGAGCGCCGAGCTTGCGCTCGTCGTGGCGCAGACCTGAAACAACCCCGGCGAGTTCGCTGTAACGGTAACCGCTGTCGGCGAAATGGTGCATGCGCCGCCCGGTGGAGCCCCCGAACACGAAAGCGAAACGGTTCCCGCCCCGGAAGGATTCACTTCGAGCTGATAGCTTGCTGTCTGCCCTGCCTTCGCCGTTGCGGGCGTGGACCCTGATGAAGAGGCGGCAAGCGAAAAATCGCCTCCGGTGCCGGTGAGAGCAACATTCTGGGGGCTATCGGGCGCGTTGTCTGTGATCGCGATGGACGCGCTCCGCTTGCCCACAGCTCCCGGCTTGAATGCCACCTGGAGCGTGCATGACCCGCCGACATTGATCGTCCCACTACAGTTGTCGGTCTCGCTAAAGTCGCCGGCATTTGTCCCGCTAATCCCTATCTTCGTGATTTCGACCGGGCCTGTCCCGGTGTTCACCACAGTTATCGGTACGGCCGGGCTGCTTGACCCGGAGAGCCGCTTCCCAAATCAACGCTCGTAGGCGTCAGAGAAACCAGGGGTTGCGTCCCAAGCCCTGTGATGGTGATAGTGTGCGGCTTCCCACAGCCGATGGGAAGAATGTCACTTGAACAATGCACGAGTTGCCCGGCGGGCTGACAGCCAGATTCGCTGGACAATTGTTCGTCTCGCTCAAATTGCCTGCGTTCGCTCCCACCACGCTGACACCATTGATTGCCAGCGGCGCGCTGCCGGCACTCGTTATCGTGATGCTCTGTAGCGCCCTGGTCGTTCCCAGATTCTGGCCCTGAAACGTCAAGCTGCTGGGCGAAATCTGAATCGTCGGCGCGATCGCCGTTCCGGTGAGAGGAACCATCTGCGGGCTGTTCGCGGCATTGTCGGCAAAGCTGAGACTCGCCGTCTTCGCACCACCTGACTGCGGCGCGAATTGAACCGCCACCGTGCAATTGCCGCCGACTGCGAAAGTTCCACTTCCCACAGGACATGGATTGTTACGCTGTACGATGATTCCAAAGTCGGACGCATTCGTGCCTGTGACCGCAACGCTAGTCAGGTTGAGTGCAGCGTTCCCGGTGTTTGTCAGCGTAATTGATTGCGGCTAGGTCAGATGAAGGGCCTGATTCCCAAAATGGGAAATCAGGGCCGCCTATTCGCCAGTCCAGGCGAAGTTTTCTTCACCAAGCGCGATCTTCAGCATTCCTTCGACAGGTAGCACATCCACTGGTAGCCCGCCTTTCCAGAGCGCCACGCTCAGGAGAAGCTCGCGTCTGCCTCGGAGGTCAAAGAGTTCTTTTGCGAGGCCCACTTCGAGGATCGATCCAAAAGCTGAAGAAACATAGGTTTCTGGGTGCAATAGGCATGTGCCAGCTTGTTCAACGATGCACGCGGCAAGCTTGCCTTCGACAATTTGCAAAGTGATACGCGTCTCTCGCGAACCCCAAAGCGTCACGCGCACTTGGAATTCCGGCATTTCCGCGACCATATCTTTGGCGGGGTCCACTCGCAGGAAGAAATGCGCCGGCCCGAACCCGTAGCGGAAGTCGCCGAACAGATAGGCTCGGCCGTGCATGGAACCGCTCTGCTGCTGGGTTTCGTAGAATCCTGCGCCGAGCCATTCGAAGTAGCTGCTCTCGCGTCCGTCCACATGCACGTCGAGGTACGTCGTGGGTGCCACGCGCCGGGCCCGCTCGGGAACACGTTTGATCGGATACCCCAAAGCGTCGGGAGGCGCTTCGCCAAGCGCCGCATATATTTCCTTCAGCAGCTTGCGAAAGAGATCATCGAATTCGGCGTCGTTTGCCGAGGCATGCTCCGGCCCAAACCACCACGTCCAATCACTTCCCTCCGCTGCGAGAACGGAATGGTATGCGCGAGCGAGAACCGCCGCGGCTTCAGGTGATTTTTGCGGCTGCCGCTGCAAAGCGCGTTCATACGTGTCTCGCGCATCGCGCAAGAGATCCCACGCGCGAACGTCCTCGGCATGGCCGATCCAAACGTCGAAGTTGGCATTGATCCACGAGGCTGGGAAGATTCCGCTCATGGAGGGCCGATCCGACACCGCCTCCATTGCTTCACTTGCGGTTAGGGCCCGCAAATCCGGATCGTTTTCGATACGCTTGTAGAATCGGCGCAGGAAATCTCTTCCGTTTCCCGCGTAATATTCCCAGGCATTCTCGCCGTCGAGAATCAAGCTGATGGTCGCCGTCTTTCCGGGCGGCTGGCGCTCGCCAACCAGGCGAATTCGGCGGTGCAGATCCTCCGCTGCCTGTTCCGATCCCATCCGGCTGTAAACGAAACCTACAAGGTCTGAGACGTAGTGGTCGCGGAAGAAACCGCTCATTTCCTTTTCGCCCCGCTTCAACCGCCACGGCGCGTAAAGGTCGGGCCCATTCTGGGGATAGCCCGAAGCGTCGCGCCAGAAGCCGATATTGCGGGAGCGGCCTAGCACTCCCTCATCCGTGGCGAACCATCGGAAGCCAAGCTCCATCGCGATTTCGAGCGCTTGGTCCGATACGGATCCTTCCGACGGCCAAAGCCCCGCCGGCGGCCTGCCAAACACCCTCGCGTGAGCCTCGCGCGCCCGGAGCAGTTGCTCGCGCGCGTCTTGCGGATACTGAAAGGGCGGCCGCGGCAATGGAGTGTTTGGGTTCGAGACCTTTGCGATGTCCGAATCGCAGAGTAGCGGCAGAATTGGATGGTAATAAGGCGTTGTCGAAATCTCGATTTGACCGCGCCCTGCTGCGAGGCGATATTCGGGAAGCACGGCGGAGAGCAACTCCTGCTGCATCTCTTTCAATACGATCTTGTCCGCCTCAGTGAAGTCCCTTCCTTTCGCGGACAGTCCGCTCACGGCGGCATTCTTCGTAAGATATTCTTCATCCATCCAAGCTAGTTGCGAGAGCAACTGCAGATCGCGCCAATCCTTCACGGTGAAATATGCAACGCACGCTTCGGCGCCGCTCGAATTCGCTTGGGATTTCAGTTCCGCATATCTCGTCCAGCGATGCAGGAGCACATCGCTCACCTGAAAAGCGCGCTCGATAATCTCGCGCTTTTGCTCCGGCGTCAGCGAATCCGCCGCAGCGAACGCGGCCTCAAACCAGGGCTCATTGAACTTGCCGCTCGCGTATTCTTCGATCTGCTCTGCGAGCAGAGGGACCACGTTGAAAGTAGCGTGGACACCCGGAAATTCCTCGAGGACCTTCACCATGCCCCAGTAATCCTTGAGTGCGTGCAAGCGCGTCCAGGGAAGCACGTATCGCCCCGTTGACGGGTCGCGGTACTGTGGCTGGTGCATGTGCCAGAGGATTACAATGTTGACTCGGTTCACCGCGCCCTAGCCTCCTTTTGCAATGCTGGCTTCAGGTCCGTGCGTGGATATCGTCTCAAGGCTGCCTCGAAGCGCATTGTATTTCAAAAACGAACATAGCATATCGTCAAAACATCTTTTTATTGCATGGTGCTCTACTGTGCCGAATCGCTCATGCTAGAATGGCCTCGCGCAAAAATGCGCCTGCTCGATAGATATATCGGCCACGAAGTCATCTCCCATTCCATTCTGGGACTAGCCGTTTTCACTTTTGTTTTCTTCGTCCCTCAGCTTGTTCGCCTGATGGATCTCGTGGTTCGCCACTCTGGAGGGTTCGGAACGGTTGCCCTGTTGTTCCTCTGCACGCTCCCGCCGGTGCTTGCGTTCACTATACCCATGGCAGCTCTAGTGGGGGTGCTGATCGGTCTGGGCCGCCTTTCGGCCGATAGTGAAATCGTTGCTCTTCACGCCTCCGGCCTCAGCCTTCGCCGTCTGCTCGTACCTGTCGGCCTGGTTTCTCTAATCTGTGCTCTCGCCACTCTCGCGATGACCTTCTGGCTCAGCCCTGCATCCATTCGTACGCTGCGCGATCTGGAAGTTCAAATCCTATCATCGCAGGCGCCGTTTGCGGTACAGCCGCGCGTCTTCGACGAGCGCTTTCCCCATTTCATATTATACGTTCGCGATGTTGAGGCAGGAGCAGCGCATTGGCGCGGTGTATTCCTGGCGTCTACGGGAGGCCCATCCGGTTCGGCGATCACAATTGCGCAAGACGCTCTCGTCGTCAACGGCGCGGGAGGGGACCGGCTCGAGCTGCATCTTGGCAGCGGCAGCACGCACGAATACGACGCTCGCGAGCCCGATCACTACAGCTTCACAACATTCGGCGAGAGCGATATCCCCATCGACATAACCAGCGCTATTTCCCCCTCCACCAACGTCCAGGTCTCGAATGACCAACGCTCCGTCCTGGATCTCTGGCGCGACCGGGGTCCAAGATGGCGAGAAGCGCGCGTCGAGCTTCATCGCAGAATTGCTTTCCCGGTTGCCTGTCTCGTCTTCGCGCTTCTAGGGGTGCCCATCGGAGTTCGACCTCGCCGCGGCGGCCGCGCTGCTGGCTTGCTGCTCGCCCTGATTCTCACAGGCGGTTACTACTTTCTCTTCGTGGCCGGCGATCACATTGCTCGGCAAGGTTCTGTCCAGCCGTGGGAAGGCGTTTGGGCCGCCAACATTGTGGCCACGCTTGTCGGTCTGTACTTCCTGCGCCGCATTGAAACCATCCGCAGGCCCAACCCGGTGGTTGTCGCTATCGAGGCCCTGTGGTCGCGGTTGCCTCTTCCGGTGCGCGCCAAGTTTGAACCGGCCCCAGTCGTGCCACGAAACCGTGCAACGAACGGCGTGGCGCCCATCGCGCGGCCCTTGGGGGGGATGCGCCAGGCAGTGGGAGCCGGCAAGGCCGTTGTTTTCCCCATGGTGGCCGACACTTACTTGCTTCAATATTTCTTCTATTACGTCCTCGTCTTGCTCGCGGGCTTCGTTCTAATCTTCGACGCATTCACGCTGTTTGACTTGCTCGGCGACATTTCGAAGAACCACATACCTGTCTCGATGGTGCTCAATTACTTTCGTTACCTCATCCCTCTGATGATCTATCAACTAGCGCCGCTCGCCACGCTCGTAGCCACGCTCGTCACGCTCGCAGTTCTGGCGAAAAACAACGAAGTGATTGCCTTCAAGGCCAGCGGCATCAGCCTCTATCGCCTTGTCCTGCCGCTCACGCTTGCGGGATGCCTTCTGGCCGGCGGGATGTTTCTTCTTGACGAAACGTTTCTTCCTTATGCAAATCAACGTCAGGACGCCCTGCGGAACCAGATCAAAGGCCGCCCTCCCCAAACCTATTTCCAGCCGGCGCGCCAGTGGATCTTCGGCGAAGGCGACAAGATCTACAACTATGAACTCTTCGATCCCGATCGCCAGATGTTCGGCGGACTGAATGTTTTCGAGCTCGACCCGAGCACTTTTCAGATTCGACGCCGCGTGTTCGCAACGCGCGCAACATGGGAGCCGACGGAGAATACATGGGTTCTGACCGGCGGATGGATTCGCGATTTTGAAGGCGGCCACGTGGCCAACTTCATTCCGTTCAAAGTTTTGTCTCTCAGCGAATTGACTGAGCCGCCCAGCTATTTCCGGCGCGAGGTACGCCAGTATTACCAGATGAATTGGGAACAACTTGGCGAATACATCCGCAGCTTGCAAAAGGCAGGCTTCGACGCTTCCCGCCTCACCGTCCAGTGGCACAAGAAGTTTGCATTTCCGCTGATTGCAGCGATCATCGTGTTTCTCGGCGCGCCGTTCGCATTCCTGGTGGGGACGCGCGGCGCGATCGGAGGACTTGCCCTGGCCGTGGGAGTGGGGATTGTTTACTGGGCGACTGCCGCCCTCTTCGAAGCAATGGGGTCGGCCGGCCAATTACCTCCCCTGCTTGCCGGCTGGGCGCCGGATGCGATCTTCGGTTTCCTCGGCGTTTACTTCTACCTGCGAATGCCGACTTAGCTTCTCACGAGCGACCGAATCTTCTGGATCACCAGGTCAATGCCGACCTGATTGTGGCCGCCCTCCGGGATGATCACGTCTGCAAATCGCTTCGACGGCTCGACGAATTCCATGTGCATGGGCCTCACGGTGGTCAGGTACTGGTCGATGACCATTTGCATCGTCCGGCCGCGCTCGCGGATATCTCGCACCAACCGTCGGATGAATCGCAAGTCCGCGTCGGTATCCACGAAAATCTTGATGTCCATTAAATCGCGCAGCGCTTGATTCTCGAAGATTAAAATGCCTACAACGATGATTGCGGGCCGCGCTTGAATACGGACTGCTTCGACGTGCCTTCGGAAATTGGCAAAATCGTACGTGGGGCGCTCGATTGCCTTGCCGGCCCTCAGTTTTTTCACATGATCGATCAGAAGCGGCGTATCCATTGAATCCGGGTGGTCGAAGTTCACTTTGACGCGTTCTTCGAATGAAAGCTGAGGGTGATCCCTGTAGTAGTTATCCTGCTCCAGTATCAGGACGTTGTCCTCCGACAAAGCTTCGATGATCCGGCGCGTAATGGTCGTTTTTCCCGAGCCGGTTCCGCCGCATATCCCTATAATGAGAGGTTTGTTAGCCAGTGGAGGGGCCCTCTTTTCCGGCGGGGAGTTTCTGCCACACTGAATCGTCCGGGAGAAACCAGAGAGTAGGAGGGTCGAATCAGACCCTCCTTTCCCTAGCATGCTAAAGTGTCTTACTTAGCCTTCTTGGCTTTCTTGCCCTTGCTGCTCTTTTCCTCGATGACGGCCTGTGCTGCCGCCAACCTCGCTATCGGCACGCGGAACGGCGAAGCGCTCACGTAGTTCAGACCAATTTGATGGCAGAACTTGACGCTGTCCGCATCGCCGCCATGCTCGCCGCAGATACCGACCTCTAGCTTTGGACGGGTCTTGCGTCCGCGCTCAACACACCACCGCATGAGCATGCCCACGCCCTTGGTGTCCAGTGTCTGGAACGGGTCGGCCTTGAGGATGCCGAGCTTCTTCTCATCCACATAGCTTGGGAGGAAGTAGCCAGCATCGTCGCGGGAAAGACCCATGGTCGTCTGTGTCAGGTCGTTTGTGCCGAAGGAGAAGAACTCCGCCACTTCGGCGATCTCGTCCGCCAGCAACGCAGCGCGCGGTAGCTCAATCATCGTGCCGATCGTGTACGGCAACTTCACCCCAGCCTTCTTGATCAGCGGATCCGCAACGCGGCGCGCGGCATCGCCGAGAATGCTGATCTCCTTCTTGTCGAAGGTGACCGGAATCTCGATCTCAGGTAATACTTTAAGTCCGCTCTTGACACATTCGATGGCCGCTTCGATAATCGCTCGCACTTGCATCTCCAGGATTTCTGGATAGGTGAGGGACAATCGGCATCCGCGTAGCCCCAGCATTGGGTTCGCCTCGTGCAGTTGCTGCACGCGGCGAATTACAGTTTCCACGCTGATACCCAACTCCTTGGCGAGCTCCTCCTGCTTGGCCTGATCGTGCGGCACAAACTCGTGCAGCGGTGGGTCAATCAAGCGGATGGTCACCGGGAGGCCGTCCATGGCTTTGAAGAGGCCGGTGAAGTCGCGGCGCTGGAATGGCAATAACTTGTCCAGTGCCTTCACGCGCGCTTCTCGGTCGTTGGCTAGGATCATCTCTTGGATGGCCCGCTGCCGCTCGTGGCTCTTCTCCGGATGCTCGAAGTCCGTGAAAAACATGTGCTCGGTGCGGGTCAGCCCGATGCCTTCCGCGCCCAACTCGATAGCCTTCCGCGCGTCTTGGGGTGTATCTGCGTTGGCACGCACCTTCAGTCGGCGGATACGGTCGGCCCACTTCATGACGGTTTGGTATGCCTTCGGGAACTCCGGCGTCACCAGCGGCAACTTATCGACATATACCACGCCTTCGCTGCCATCCAGTGTGAGCCAGTCCCCTTCCTTGACCACCTTGCCGCTCTTGCCGCCTTTCATGGACTTGGTCGTGTAGTCGATTTCCAGGGTCCCCGCGCCGACGATGCAGCACTTTCCCCAGCCACGCGCTACCACGGCGGCATGCGAGGTCTTTCCGCCCGTCGCGGTGAGGATGCCCTGGGCCACGGCCATACCGCCGACGTCTTCGGGGCTGGTCTCCCGCCGCACCAGGATCACCTTTTCGCCGCGCTTGGCCCACTCTTCCGCATCGGCGGCTGTGAAGGTCACTCTGCCCACGGCCGCGCCCGGAACCGCATCGATCCCATGAGCCAGGATCTTCTCTTGGAGCGATCTCCTGTCCATCTTGGAATCGATGACGGGATAGAAGAGCCGTTCGATGTCCTCCGGCTTCACGCGCAGGACCGCCTCTTCCTTGGTGATGAGTTTTTCATTGGCCATGTCCATGGCCATTCTGAACGTGGCGGCCGGGCTGCGCTTGCCGGTGCGAGTCTGCAGCATGTAGAGAACGCCATGTTCGACTGTGAACTCCATGTCCTGCATATCGCGATAGTGGTCCTCGAGAGTTGTGCGAACACGATCTAGCTGTTGGTACACCTTGGGCATCAACTTCTGGAGTTCCTTCAAGTGCATGGGAGTGCGAATGCCGGCGACAACGTCTTCGCCCTGTGCATTCAGCAGGAAGTCGCCGAAGAAAATCTTTTCGCCCGTGGAAGGGTCTCGCGTGAAGCAAACGCCAGTCCCCGAGTCATCTCCCGTGTTGCCGTAAACCATTTGAACGACGTTGACAGCCGTGCCAAGCAGGCCCGTGATCTTCTCGACGCGGCGATAGGTGACCGCCTTTTCGCCCATCCATGACTCAAACACGGCGCCGATTGCGCCCCAAAGCTGTTCTTCCGGGTCCTCCGGGAAAGCCTTCCCCGTTTTCTCTTTGAAGTAGGCTTTGTACTCCGCGACAAGCTGCCTCCATCCCTGCGCAGTCACTTCTGTATCGTCTTTCACGCCCAGGTACTCCTTCATGGCGCGGAGACGCGCTTCAAGGTCTTCCTTGGGAAGACCGATCACGACGCTCGAATACATCTGCACGAATCTCCGGTAGGCGTCGAACGCGAAGCGTTCATTGTTCGTGGCCTGAGCGATTGCCTGGACAGATTTTTCGTTCAAGCCCAGGTTCAAAATCGTCTCCATCATTCCCGGCATCGAGCGCGCCGAACCGGACCGCACGCTCACAAGCAGAGGATCCTTATCCCCGCCGAGTTTCTTGCCGGTGAGTTTCTCCAGCCGGGCGACCGCCTTCGCCACTTCTGCACGAAGCTCCGCGGGATACTTCCGATCGTGTTTCAAGTAGTAGTCGCAGGTTTCGGTGGTGATTGTGAAACCCGCGGGTACGGGTAGACCAATTCGCGTCATCTCGGCAAGGCCTGCGCCTTTGCCGCCGAGCAAGTCCTTCATCTCGCCCGTGCCGTCTGCCTTACGTGCTCCAAAAAAATAGACGTATTTCATAGTTCTCCTCTAAGTTTTATTTCGTGCAAACTCCAGCAAACCCTGTCGGCGCGCCGACAAAAACCCGCCGACACAGAAATTCAAGCAACACTTTAATATCAAGTTTGTGTCGCTCTGACTATGCGCAAAGCATCCTTCACCTCTTCTGCTCCCAGTTCGGAGAAATCCGCAATTGTCGAAAACTCCTTGAGCAAACTCCCGAGAAGCGCGATGCGATTTCTGCGAATTTCCTCATCTTCAACCATTACTAGAACTTTATCAAAGAAGTGATCCACCGACGGACGAAGCTCCGAAATCTTCTCCAGCGCCTCGCGATACTTCCCCGCCTTCTTACGCCGCGTGGCCTCTTCCCCGATTCCTTGCGCGGCCGCGTGGAGTTCCTTTTCAGCATCTTCATGCAATAGATCAATCCTCACGCCCGACTGTCCCTTATCACCTACCCCGGCCGATTTCTCCAATATGTTTCGGATGCGCTTGAAGGAAGCGGCGAGAGGCCCGAAGTTCTTCGAATGCCGGATGGCGTTCAACGCTTGGACGCGCTCGACCGCATCGACCAGATCGTCCGCGCCTGCGGCAAACGCGGCGTTAATCTCGTCGTATGCGAATCCGTGCCGCTCGCGCAAGATGTAGCGTGCGCGTTCGAGCAGGAAATCGAGCACCTGTTTCTGAGCGCCCTCCGATACATCAATCTTTGGCGGGAATTCCTTCAGCGCTTTCGCAGCAAATGAAACAGCGGCTGAAAGGGAGAGCGGGAGTCTCTTTTCGAGAATGATTTTGACAATTCCCAGCGCGGCTCGGCGCAATGCGAATGAATCGCTTGAACCCGTAGGAACAGCTCCAACCGAGAAACAGGCAACAACCGAATCGAGTTTGTCTGCCAGCGCCACGGCGCAGCCCGTGAGGTTTCGGGGCACGGGATCGTCGAATCCAAGCGGCTTGTAGTGATCGTACACTGCCCACGCGATCTCCTCCGGCTCGCCCTGCGCCCGCGCATATAGGCCGCCGACGATTCCCTGCAGTTCGGTGAACTCGCGAACCATTTCAGTGACAAGGTCGCACTTCGCAAGTTCGGCCGCGCGATCCGCGCCACCCACATCCGCTTGCACTACTCCCCCGCCAATCCAGCGTTCGGCGATCCATCGCGCCAAGGAGCGCATCCGTTCGACTTTGTCGTGGTAGCTGCCGAGGCGCGACTCGTATGTGACCGCCTTGAGTCTGGGCAGATAGTCGCCGAGCCTGGCCCTCTGATCCGTTTCCCAAAAGAACTGTGCGTCCGCGAACCTTGCGCGCAGCACTCTTTCGTGCCCCGCGCGGACGACTCCCTCTGGATCGCGCGGAAGGTTAATGACGGCGAGAAAATGCGGTGCGAGCTTTCCGCTCCGCGACTTGAGGCCAAAGTACTTCTGATGATCGCGCATCACCGTGATGAGGATTTCTTCCGGCAACGAAAGGAACGCGGGATCAAAATCTCCGCAGATTACTGCAGGGTACTCGTTCAGATAGGTCACAAGCTCGAGCAAGCCTGCGTCCTCGTGCGCGTGAAACCCTTTCTGTTTCTTTGATGCGAGCGACCGAATCTCCGTCTCTATCCTATTTCGTCGCGTCTCCGGCCGGCACAGAACGAAGTTCTTGGCGAGTTTCGCTTCGTAGTCGCGCGCATTCTTGATGGGAATCCTCTTCTTGCCAAGGAACCGATGGCCAACGGTCCGGTTGCTCGCATGGACACCTGCGAAGGAGAAAGGAATCGGGCGGCCATCGAGCACTGCAACGATCCAACGAATCGGCCTGATGAATCTGGGACCATGCGCTCCCGTCCAATACATCGAACGCGGCCAGGGAATCTCCTGGATTGCTTCCGGCAAAACCTTCGCCAGGATTTCCGTGGCGGGCCGCCCCTTCACCACTTGCGTGGCAGCAACGTATTCCCCGCGCGGCGTTTTGACGATCGCGAGTTTGGATACGGGAATCCCCTGCTTCTCGGCAAAACTGATTGCCGCTCTTGTCGGCGCGCCGACATTGTCGAAGGCGACCGACTTGGGCGGTCCAGTGATTTCACGCACTACATCTTCTTGCCGCAATCGCAACGACCGCGCAACTGTCACCAAACGCCGCGGCGCACCAAAGATCTCGATCGAATCTTTCCCGGAGCCTTCTTGCAACAATCCATTCGTCAAAAAGTATTTCTCAAGTATCGCTTTAAGCTCGCTTGACGCTTTCGAGATCATCCCTGCGGGGATTTCTTCGCAGCCAATTTCGAAAAGGAATTCGCCAATCTCCTGACTCCCGCGCGCCTTCTTATCCGGCGTCATGCGGGCACCCCTGGCGTAGCGGCGGTTTCCGCGACGGCCCCGCGTTGATCGAGCCATGCTCGCGCTACTTGAGTCGCGAGCTTTCGCACGCGGCCGATCATGGCAGAGCGTTCTGTCACCGAAATGGCGCCGCGCGCGTCCAGCAGATTGAAAAGGTGAGAGCACTTCAGGCAGAGGTCGTAGGCTTGGAGTACAGGGAATCGTTCTCGTCGTGGCCCTTCCAATTTCGAGTACTCGGCGAGGAGGCGGGCCGCCTCGGCTTCGACAAGATCGAATTGCTTGCGAGTGGACTCCGCGTCGGCATGGTCGAAGCTGTAAGCAGAGAACTGCTGCTCTTCCGCCAATCGCACCTGACGGTAGGTTGTTGTGTCCGACCAGCGAACATCGAAAACGTTGTCCACCCCTTGCAGGTAAGCAGCGATGCGGTCGAGCCCATAAGTTAGTTCGACAGATATTGGGTCGAGATCGATCCCGCCGCACTGCTGAAAGTAAGTGAACTGCGTAATCTCAAGGCCGTCCAGCATCACCTGCCAGCCAATTCCCCAAGCGCCCAGCGTAGGCGATTCCCAGTTGTCTTCTTCAAACTTGATGTCGTGTTCCCTCAGATCAATTCCCACAGCGGCGAGACTTGCGAGATAGAGGTCTTGAATGTCGTCGGGCGATGGTTTAAGTATTACTTGAAGTTGTGTGTGCTTGTACAAGCGGTTCGGATTCTCTCCATATCGCCCATCCGTGGGGCGCCGGCTTGGCTGCGCGTAAACGACCCGGTAAGGGTAGGGGCCAAGGACACGAAGAAATGTTTCCGGGTGCATCGTTCCCGCACCCACTTCAATGTCGTAGGGCTGCTGCAGGATGCAATCGCGGCGCGTCCAATACTGCTCGAGTTTCAGCAGAAGGTCCTGAAACGCGAGACCCTTACGTTTCGCGTCCCTACTCGCGCCAGGATTTTTGTCCACGGAAGTTTGAGGATGGGTTTTCACGCCGGCGACTCCAGAAGTTCTCGCGCCGAAAGCTTGCGGTCAATTTGGTGTTCAATCACGTCGAGCATAACCTCCGCCACTTCCCTTGCCACGCGAGGGGGGATCGGTGGATCCGCCAGGCGGTCGAGCCTTTCACCACGCATCCTTCTTGCCGCTTCTAGCGCCGCACCTGAGAGCACCCGCATTCCAGGCCGACGGCATTTCTCGCACGTGAAGGCCAGGACGTTGGATGCGAAATAAACCGCCTCGCTCGAAGTCCCGGCGCTTAACGGTTTGCCGCAATGTGCGCAATTCTGAAGTGCGGGAAGCCATCCGCCCAGTTTCACGGTCCAAAGCGCAAAGTACGCAAGCGGTACTTCCGCTTTCCCCGTGTGCTTCACCGTTTGCGCTGAAAGCAAGAGGAGGCGGAAGTTCGCGTCCGACACTTCGCGCTCGGGCAATACGGTTTCCGATATCTCGCTCAGGAGCGCCAGTACCACACTCGAAGCATAGTCTTGAAACGCGCTTACAAACGACTCGATGATCTCGCACTGGTTGATGCGGACCAGGTCGCGCGTTTCCCGCTCGTAAAACCAAATGCGGATGTGCGACAAGCGTTCGAGCGCCGAGCCGAACCTGCTCTTGGGGCGCCGCGCCCCGGCTGCCACGCCGCGCATGCGTCCCATCGTTCGGGACAGGAAGCTGACAATCCGGTCAGCCTCGCCCAATGGGTAGCTCTGCAGGACGATGGCCTCGGAATCGTGCAGTGGCATTAGCGTGTCGGCGCGCCGACTATCGAAATACCTGTTTTTGATTCAGCGGGGCTGCTTCAAAGGGCTGCGCAAGCCACGCGCATTATCGGAAGACGGTCAGCAAATCGCCACCGTAAGACATTAACTAAACATTATTTTTTATCACAGCAGGCCGTACTAAGCAATTGATAAACGCATTGGAAACGCATTTTGACGGTCAAGAAACATCCTTCCTCAGATAAAATGAATGCGACAGTTGAACAGTCTGGGGTGGCATCTGCCATTCCGGTGAGAATTCAGTGCATTCTGAATCTCAAACTCGTGGCTTGCACGTTGTCGGAGTGGGCTTGAACGCGACCGATACGGTCATTCGCCTTCCCCACTTCCCGGCTCTCGACTCCAAAGTGGAGGTGCTTTCCTCCGAAGTGAAGGCTGGCGGCCAGGTGGCCAGCGCCGTGGTTGCGTGCCGCCGATGGGGGTTGCAGGCGCGCTACGTTGGGAAGATTGGGGACGACGCCGCAGGCAAGTTCCAAACCGAAGAGATGGCGCGGGAGGGCGTCGAGGCGCACTGGATCATTGCGCAAGGGTGTTCCAGCCAGAGCGCGTTCATTCTTGTGGATGAACAATCCGGGGAGCGCACAGTACTCTGGAAACGAGATCCTCACATCGCACTTCAACCTCAAGACCTCCGGCCCGAGTGGATATCGGGCTCCTCCGCGCTCCTGATTGATGGGCACGATACGGCAGCGGCAACGCAAGCTGCACGCTGGGCACGAGGCGAGAAGATTCCGGTGGTCGGGGACTTTGATAATCTATATCCGGGGATTCAAGCATTACTTGAATTCGTTGATTACCCCATCACATCGAAGGAGTTCCCTGAGAGACTCACAGGCGAAGAGGACCTGTTAAAATCTCTCCCGATAATCCAGAGCAGATTCAAGTCACGATTGGTGGGCGCTACGCTTGGGCGACTCGGCGCGCTCGCCTGGGATGGCTCGAGGTTTCTTCTCTGCCCCGGATTTCGCGTGAAGGCGGTCGACACAACCGGCGCAGGCGACATTTTTCACGGCGCGTTTGTGTTTGGCCTCGTGCAGGGATGGGATATTAAGGAAAAACTTGAATTCAGTTGCGCCGCTGCGGCGATCAACTGCGAAGCTCCGGGTGCCCGCGGAATGATTGGAACGCTTCAGATGATTCAAGATTTGCGCAGCAAAGGTGAACGATCTGAATTGGCTTACACACGACAACAAATGCTTGAAGCTTCGCAGGCTGCGATGAATGAAGCGGCAATCGAGGATGGGTCCAGCCGCGGCTCATCGGAGAAATTGAGGTGATACCTCTCAAAAACCTGAGTTCGCAACGGTCCGTGCCGATTGTCACGCTCCTGTTGATCGCTGCAAATGTTGTCGTGTTCCTTCACCAAGCGACGATTCCTCCTGCGGCGGGAGACCGGTTTATCAGGACCTTCGCCATGGTTCCTCTGAAAATCCAATACGCCCTGGCGGGGACCCATCATGTGACGCTCGCGCAGGCGCTCGTTCCCTTGTTCACCTGCATGTTCCTGCACGCAGGGTTTCTCCACATTGTTGGCAACATGTGGTTTCTCTGGATATTCGGCGCGAACGTCGAGGACCGGCTGGGGCCTTTCGTTTACCTCCTCTTCTACTTGGTTTGCGGGATTGGCTCAAGCGTGTCGCAACTCCTCTTCTCCTGGGGTTCTCCGGTGCCGTCGCTTGGCGCAAGCGGCGCGATATCCGGGGTCCTCGGCGCGTATGTAGTCTTCTTCCCTGCTTCGCGGATCCTGACCCTCATACCCTTGTTCATTTTCTGGTTCACTGCTCGGATTCCGGCAATCGTGTTCATCGGATTGTGGTTCATTGTGCAATTCCTGAGCGGGATCTGGTCGCTTGGGATTGCCAGTGCCGGGGGCGTGGCATGGTGGGCGCACGTAGGGGGCTTCTTGATTGGCTTGTTCCTGGCGAAAGGCGTCTGCGGGCGGCCAGCCGCCACTTGGGAAGGAATCTAAGACTTAGCTAGAGGAATTCCCGCGCGGGAAACGGCATTGGCGAGCCAATCGCCGATTTCGTACGTTCCAAGCGAGCCGCCCAATTCAGCCGGAGTCTTGCCTTCGCGCACGGCGGCACGCACGGAATTCTCGATAGCCTTAGCCTCTGCCGCCCAACCGAAGTAATCGCACATCATCGCCGCAGCTAAAACGGCGCCCATTGGATTCGCAATATTCTTGCCGGCAATGTCGGGAGCGGAACCGTGCACAGGTTCGAATAGGGAGACTTGGCCGGGGCGAATGTTCGCCGAGGGCGCGAGTCCAAGACCGCCAGCTATCTGCGCGCCAAGGTCGCTGGCAATATCGCCGAACGGGTTGCAAGTAACGATAATCTGGAATTGCGACGGATCGCGAACCATTTGCATCAGTAGATTGTCGATGTACATGTGGCTTGCTTCGATTTTCGGATACTCGGCGCGTACTTCCGCAAAAACACGTCGCCAAAGGTCATGGCCGAAAATCAACGCGTTGGATTTGTCGCTCATGCAAACCCGTGTGAGACCGTGCTTTTGGGCATACTCGAAAGCGTACCGAATGATGCGTTCGACGCCCTTGCGCGTGTTGATGTCTTCCTGCGTGGCGATCTCGTCGGGAGTCCCCTTCTTGAAGAAACCGCCTATCCCGGTATAGACGCCTTCCGTGTTTTCACGGATCACTACGAAGTTGACGTCTTTCTCGATGCGATCTTTCAGCGGCGTGAGGCGTTTGTCGAAGAGAATACAGGGCCGGATATTGGCGTAGAGGTCGAGTTCAAAACGAAGGCGGAGGAGCAAATCGGCAGCGAATCGCTCGTCGACTCTCGGGTCTCCTATTGCGCCAAGGAGAATCGCGCCAAAATCGCGGCGAAGCATTTCCGAGGCACCTGGCGGTAACTTAGTGCCATCGCGGAGGAAGCGGTCGGCGCCCCAGTCGAGATCAATGATCGAGAGCTCACGCCCCCCTACGGCCGCCGCGGCTCTCAGAACTTTCACCGCTTCGGGAACGACCTCTTTCCCAATGCCATCTCCCGGTATGACAGCAATGCGCTTGCAGTTTGGCGAGGGCGTGGCGGCATTCATAGTCGAGCGGGAACCGAACCTAGCATGACAGAACGCTGGATGCAAGAGATGGCCTCCAGGACGTCGCATAGGGCCGTTCTGAGTGGCCAAGGCCGAGTGAGACCCTCCTCCGGGTCAGGGATTAACACTTACCCTCACCGCAAACAGGAAACGGTTACCGTGAACGTACTCGTGTGACGCCCGTCACATTACCCCGAAGTGCTAATTGTCAAAATGTGAGCGTGAGTTACGCGACGCTAAAAAGGCTGCGCCGTCTCTCGCAGATTCTCTTCCTGCTCTTATTCTTGCTGCTTTTGCTGCGAACCGAATTCCGCGGATCTCTGCGCGCGGCGACGGATGACATAAGGCTGCCCTACCCCGTCCAACTCTTCTTTCAACTTGATCCCCTGGTCGCTTTGACGAATGCCCTTGCCAGCCACGCCCTCTACCGTGGATTGCTTTGGAGCTTGCTCATCATCATTCCCACGCTCTTCCTGGGGCGTTTTTTCTGCGGCTGGATTTGTCCCATGGGCACAATCCATCATTTTTTCGGCAGTCTGAAATCGGAGAAGAAACGCGGCAAGCAACTCATCGAGTCCAACCGTTACAAACGCTGGCAGACAACGAAATACTACATCCTCATCGCGGTGCTGGTCGCAGCGCTCCTTGGAACAGGGATCGTCGGATGGCTCGACCCATTCTCGTTTCTCGTGCGCACGCTGAGCCTTTCGATTCTGCCGGGACTGAATTACGCATTAAACGCCGGCCTGCATGCGATGGAAGCAAGCGAATTCGCGCCACTCCGCGCAACCGGTGGGGCGCTGCACGCAGTTCTGAGCGCCACGGTGCTCAGTTTCAAACAGCCTCACTTCCGCCAGGGAGTTTTCCTTGGCTTGATCTTTATCTTCATCCTCGCTCTGAACTATCGAGTGACGCGCTTCTGGTGTAGGGCCCTGTGCCCGCTGGGAGGTCTCCTCGGCGTTATTTCGCGCTGGTCCGTGCTTGGGCTTGAAAAGGACGACGCAGCGTGCAACAACTGCAACCGCTGTCTGCTGGCTTGCCAGGGAGGCGACGATCCTATCGGTGGCGTTCCGTGGCACAAGTCCGAATGTCATCTTTGTCTCAACTGCGTCGGTGAATGTCCCGAGCACGGCGTGGCGTTCAAATTCTTTCCCAAAGGGTCCGTCGTCGAGGGGCCCAATCTGCAGAGGCGAAAAGCGATTGCGGGGTTGGCTTTCGGCGCGGCAGCCATTCCACTGCTGCGCAGCACCACAGGATTCGCGACGGAAAAGCACGAGCGGTTAATTCGTCCGCCGGGAGCTTTGGAGGAATCGGACTTTCTCTCTCGCTGCGTTCGCTGCGGAGAATGCATGAAGGTCTGTCCCAACAATGTGCTGCACCCCGCCCTGGCCGAGGGCGGCCTCGAAGGCATCTGGACGCCTGTTGTGGTTCCGCGCGTCGGCTATTGCGAACCCAGTTGCGTCCTTTGCTCCCAGGTCTGTCCCACTGGCGCGATCTGGACGGTGACGCCGAAGTCGAAAGGTTGGGTGGTGGGAGTTGGCGGCGACACGAAGCCGATCCGAATCGGCACAGCTTTCTACGACCGCGGCCGGTGCTTGCCGTGGGCCATGGCCACCGATTGCATTGTGTGCGAAGAGTGGTGCCCGCCGTCCCCCAAAGCCATATACTTGCAGGTCGCGGACGTGATTGACGCGAACGGAACCACGAAGCAGGTGAAGCAGCCGCGCGTCGATCCGGAACGTTGCGTGGGCTGCGGCGCTTGCGAGTATGCGTGTCCGCTGCAGGAGCGCCCCGCTGTTTACGTCACCAGCATCGGCGAAACTCGGTCATCCACAAACCAGATTCTACTGAACCGGCGCAAGGAGAAAGCAAGGTCATGAAATCGAGCATTGTGCTGCGAGGAGCGGCGACCATCACGCTGCTCGCAGGATTCGCCGTCATTGGCGGCTGTGGCAAGAAGCAACCGGTTGTGAATACGGGCCCGTTCCCGGAATCGAACCAGGTTCCGGGTTGGACGAAGACCGGCGAGACCCGGACATTTCTCGCTGCCGATCTCTGGCAGTACATCGACGGGGACGCCGAAAAATACATGAAGGCCGGCGTACAGACCACATCGACAGCCGACTACAAATTCCATGACAAGCTTGAGGTCGTTGTCGATATCCACACTATGTCGAACGCCGATGGCCCGAAGGCGATCTTCGACTCGGAGCCGGCCATGGACGCTGCGACGCCGCAAGTCGGTGAAGCGTCTCGCTTGTTCAAGCAAAGCCTGCTGTTTCGCAGGGGGCGCTACCTCGTGCGCATTGTCGCTTACCAGGATTCGCCGGAACTCGAACAAGCGTTGGTTGATTTCGGGCATGCGATCGAGAAACGGCTGGCAAATTGAGCGCTGCACGCTAATTCGTTGAGTGGTTTGCAATTTGTTCGGAGGAAAGGCATTCGAGAATTCTCAAGGAATCAAATCGGCCCCAGGGCCTTTCCTTGGTGAGGCAATCATGAAAAAGACGACGGATGCAACCCGCAGGGACTTCCTAAAGTCGTGTGTGGCTGGGGCAGTCGCATTGGGTGCGGGCGAGATGGCCATCGCCAAGTCCGCGGTGCATGAAGCGGCCGCTGCCAAGTCAAAGGTCATTGTGGCTCGCGACGCCAACCTGACCAATGGCGGCGCCAGCCTCGATTCCACTCGCGTGCAAAAGTTGCTCGACCGCGCCATGCAATCGTTCTTCGACACCAACGATCCTGTGACGCCATGGAAGAAACTCGTTCGGCCGGGCGAGGTCGTTGGGTTGAAAGTGAACACAATTGCCGGGCCGGGCCTTTCAACGAATTTGGAATTGATCGAAGCAGTTTGCGAGCGATTGAAGCAGGCGGGTGTCAAGCCGGGCAACATTGTCGTATGGGATCGCTGGAACCGTGAGTTTGAGCGCGTCAAGTACCCCATCTCCACGGACGCCAACCGCGAGCGCTTCATGGGCACCGACACGAGAGACTTCGGATACGAAGATGAAACCCTGACCAGCGGCACGGTCAGCACGCGTCTCTCAAAACTCCTCACTCGCACTTGCGATTGCATGATCAACCTTCCCGTGATGAAGGACCATGTTGGTTCCGGCATAACCTGCGCGATGAAGAACATGTACGGCGTAATCGAAAACCCCTACAAGCTGCACGATAACAATTGCAGCCCTTACATTGCGGACCTTTACATGCTCCCCGCGATCAGGAACAAATTCCGTCTATCGATCTGCGACGCTTTCACCGCGTCGTTTGAGGGCGGCCCCAGTTACCATCCCCAGTACACGTGGAAATTCAATGGGCTGGTTGTCGCGAGCGATCCGGTGGCAAACGATTGCACGGTCTGGCAGATCATTGAACGCAAGCGCGCCGAAATGGGACTCAAGTCCCTTGCCGACGTAGGCAGGCCGGCGACCTACATTGCCGTGGCAGCCGACGCGCAGCATCGCCTGGGAACGAATGATCCCAAGCGAATCGCGGTGATGGAGATTTAATTCTGACTCGTTCCCGAGGGGCGAAGACGTGGCCGATTCAAAAGAGAAACCGAAGATCGGACGACGCGAAGCGATGCTGCAAGTCCTGCGCCTTGCCGGCGTGGCGGGAGGAACGGCGGCCGTCGGCTACTGGCTTAGCACCCGAAGCTCTCATCCTGTCGAAGCGCTCGTGACGAACGCTCGAAGGAACCACACAGTCGCCGCCGACGCCAAGTTTCCCGACATGGCCGTGATCCACGATGGAGAGCCGGCGCAGCTTGTGCGGCGAGCCCTCGATGAACTTGGCGGCATTCGGCGATTCGTTTCGCGCACAGACGTTGTCGTCATCAAGCCAAACATCGCTTGGGACCGCACGCCCGAACAAGCCGCGAACACAAACCCCGAACTCGTCGCCGAAATCGTGCGCCAGTGCCACGACGCCGGCGCCAAGAAGGTCATCCTGACCGACGTAAGCTGCAACGATCCGCGCCGCTGCTTCGAGCGTTCCGGCATCGCGGCTGCGGCGTCTCGTGAGGGAGCGCAAGTCATCCTGCCGGACGCCTCCCTGTTCAAGGAAGTTGACCTTGGCGGCGACGTGCTGCAGGCCTGGCCCGTGCTTCAGCCATTTCTCGAAGCCGACAAGATCATCAACGTCCCCATCGCCAAGCACCACAGCTTGACGGGAGCGACGCTCGGGATGAAGAACTGGTACGGCATCCTGGGCGGGCAGCGGCGCCAATTGCATCAGCACATTCACGAAAGCCTGGCCGACCTCGCCGACTTTGTCCGGCCAACGCTGACGATCATGGACTCCTATCGTATATTGGTGCGGAACGGTCCGACCGGGGGGAATCTCGAAGACGTCCTGCTAAAGAAGACCCTGATTGCTGGAACCGATCCAGTAGCGCTCGATGCCTACGTCGCCAAGGCCTACTGGAATTTGGAAGCGAGTTCTCTGCCCTACCTGAAGATGGCCAGCGACCGCGGCCTGGGCATCGTTGACTTTGAGAAGGTCCACACTCAGGTTGTAAGCCTCTCCTGACGCCTCTTCGGCTCCGCCTTTGCCCCTACGCCTGTCTTTAGGCGTCATCCCGACAGAGGCCTGATTCCGGCCGACGAGAGATCTGCATTTGCTTTGTTTCTCCGCCTGGTCTATGCCTCTGCATCTCGCAGTCATGATGGACCCTGCGCACCTGGCCTCAGTAACGCCTGGCGCTTAGGGCAACAGGACGCCCCAGTTGCATTGCGACGACGCTGCCAGGCTGCAAGAATCTAAGGGATGAAATGGCTCTTTCACGTTACCAGTTGGGAAAAGGTCTCACTGTGGAGACGAATCCCCTGTGCGTTTGGGCGCGTGGCGTTGTTAATATCCTTCGTGAGCCTATTGATCCATGCGCTTGGCCCTCCCATTACGATTTTCTGTATGGCAAGGTGCGAGGCTAGGAAACTTCCGTGGGTGAAGGTGACTCCTAGGGCGCTCGCGGATTATTCCGTATCCGGTGCTCCGGGGACGACGCTGTCGTACTTTGGCTACGAGTTCGACGTCCCATGGAATGCGAGATTCACGGAGAAAACCTCGGAGAAAGGCGCACGGGTCTTAATCAAGTTTGACACAGGGCAGGCTGTGATGTTCATTGTGCCCGCGGACCAAGCAGGACTTTTGACCGAGATTGTGCAGGACAAATCCTTGGGTATGCAGAACCTGCGATCTGTCTTGGGCGATTTGCTAAATCGATCGCCATACGATCAGCAAGCGGCCCTGTTGAACACGACGCCGTCTAGTATTAGAGCGTTTGGGCCTCGAGCGGACGCGGCTCGCGGCATGATACTGCTGACGATAAAAGGACTCGCTGCTTCTCCGGGTGTACAAACCGGGGTGTTCTCGTTCACCTTGCCGGACAAGCGAGGGTTTCAAGTCGGTGATCCGAGGAAGTCGAGGCGTGTAGAATTCGAGGTTTTTGGCATGGGAGGCCACCACGTCGAGATAATCTGCGCGACCACGAAAAACGGAATTATGCTTTCTCAACCGGAGCTCAATCGTATCCTCAGGAGCCTTCACTCTGTGCCAGCACAATCGTCCGCGACACCACAGGTCCACACTGTCTCATCGCAAAACTGAACGCTCTATTGGGACAAACGCTGAAATTCGTCACTCCTCGCTACGATGAGACGCACTCATCGAGATGTGCGAGCACCTTGGGCCACGCCGCTTCGTGTCGGTTTTTCGACTCCTCATCCGGGAAACCTTCATGAGTGAGCCGGAAGTGCGTCCCACTTCCCTCCGGCGCTAGTTCAACTGTCACTACCGTCTCGGCACCCTTTGTTGCGGCGGTTAGCCACGTCAGTTCGACCAGCCGGTCGCGTTCCAGGCGGAGAAACCGGCCGTAGTGCGGATGCCGTTTTCCCTCGAAATGTGTTTCGAAATAAAAGGCTGAGTTGACTTCGCCTTTCATCAATACGGTTCCTGGCGCGGCGAACCAGCGATCAAACTGCTCCGTCCACGCCCGGAACAACGCGCTGGCAGAGGCATTCATCGTTCGTTCACATGCAAAAAGGAACGGCCTTGATGAGAGATCGGGCGGCGCAATGGGCATCGTCATGGGACCCTCCATGCTGAATCTCTAAATGGGTTGGCACCGCGATTTTCGCATGTCAGAAAGCGGAGAAACAAGTTTTCAGCCGGCGGAGGGAAAGGAGCGTGTGTGGGGCTGCGTTATGACGAGCCGCGCTCGGCCAGATAGACGCCGAAGATTACAAGCGCGCCCCCGGCGACAAGATGCCCAGTGGGACGCTCCCCCAGCAGCACTGCGGCCAGGACAACCACTGTCAGAGGCTCGAAATAACTGACGACAGCGACACGCGATGGTGACAGGAAGCGGAGCACCCAGTAGAAGAGGATGTAGGCCGCAACGGAACTGAAAGCGGCCATGTAGAACATGGCTCCCCATCCAACCCAGCCGACGCTTCCCCAATCGAGGCGAATTCCCTGCCAGATCGCGAGTGGCAGAAGGAGAATGGCGGCGGCGACCATGTTGTATGTGTTCATCGAGATGGAGTCATATTCCTGTGCCACTTTTTTCCCGTAGACGGTGTAGATGGCGTAGCCAGACGTTGCGGCGAAAGTGAGCAGGTCGCCTATCATGATCGGCGAGCGAAAGTTCAGGCCTTGTTCGGTGGCAAGCAGCGCGACGCCGCCAATGGAAATCACCATGCCCAGGATTTTCGACGCCGTGATTTTCTCGAGTTTCAACGCGCGCGCCAGCAACAATATGACGACCGGTCCGGCGGCCACCACAACCGACGAGTGGCCCGAGGTCGTGTAGTCCAGCCCCACGGTGAAGAAGCCCTGGTTGATGACGACGCCGAAGAAGCCCAGGAAAACGTACGTCCATGTGTCGCGAGCGCGGAATGGAGTGCGCGCCTCCTTCCCCCGAAACAGATAGATGGGCAGGATGAGGAGCGCCGCAAGCTCGAGGCGAAGCGCCGCGAGCGATAGGGGGTCCATATGGCGCAGCGCAATTTTCCCGACAATGAAATTAAGAGACCATATGATGAGCATCACTAAGAGCGAAACGCCGAGCACCAGTTTGCTTGGGCGTCGCGGCGCGAGGGCGGGCTGGGCGGTAGAGGGCGCGGACAAGGTCAGTCGAGGACCTCGCTGCGTGTGCATTGGTCGAAATCTCCGAGCGACATGCAAAGGCGAATTTGGTTTTCAGAGGCCACGGGGTGGAGCTAGACCTGCATCTTGGACTGGTTCCACAGCTCTTCCATGCGCTCGCGCGGCAAATCGGCAAAGCGGCGCCCTTCGCGAGCGGCGGCGGTTTCCATCCAGGCGAATCGCTCCTTGAATTTCCGGTTTGTTTTCTTCAGCGCGACCTCGGGGTCAACGCCGAGGAATCGGGCGACGTTCACGGCAACAAAGAGCAGATCGCCCACTTCTTCCTCGAGATGCTGCGGAGGAGACACAATCTTGCCGGGGCCTGCGCCCATCGGCAGAGCATCGCGCAATTCGCTTTTTTCTTCCTCCAGCTTATCGAGGACACCATCGAGGTCGTTCCAATCGAAGCCGATGTGCGAAGCGCGGCGCGTGAGTTGGTACGCTTCCAGGACGGCAGGAAGCGAACGCGGCAAGCCCGAAAGAATCGAATCCGGGGCAAGCGACTTGTCCTCACCAACATTTGCTGGGCTCGGTGAGTCGCTCTCGGCACGTTCATCGGCCTTAATCTGCTCCCAATTCTTCAACACGGCGGCGGAATCTTTTGCCTTCACGTCGCCAAAGACGTGAGGATGGCGTCGCACCATTTTTTCGTGGACCGATTCGATTACATCTGAAATCGTGAACTTCCCCGCCTCCTCGGCAAGGATCGAGTGAAACACCACCTGCAAGAGCAGATCGCCAAGCTCGGAATGGAATTTGCGAGGATCGCCAGACTCCATGGCGTCGAGAACTTCGTAAGTCTCTTCCACCAAGAATTTTCGCAGGGATTCGTGGGTCTGCTCGCGGTCCCATGGACAGCCACCGGGTGCGCGGAGACGCGCTTGCAGCGCAACAAGCTTTGAGAACCATTGGCCGGCAAGCCTGACCTGCCCGCTGCGTTGCACGATCTTAGGTGCGGGACTTGCGCGGCGCTTTGGCGGCGACTTTCGTGATTTTTTTCGGAGTGGGGACACGGAAACTCAGGCGCTCCTGGACAACTCACCAATTTACAGGCAGCCCGCCGAAGTGACAAGCAAGAATGGTTGCGTCCCACCTGGCTTGTTGGGCAGCAACGAGGATGCTAAACTTGGTCATCGAAAGCGAATAGCAATCAGCACGACAACGAAGTTATCGTAACGCCGCGACTGAGATTCGAGGACATCCAAGTGGCTGACCCAAAACGCGAAGAGACATTCAAGGTTGTAGACCGGCGCCTCTTTACCGAGGACGGCGAATTGCGCAAGGATGCCGTGGATCTCGAACGGCGCGAGGAAGAAAGCAAGTCGAGACAGGAGAGCGCTTCGCAGCGAAGTGAAAAACCAGCCGCTGCCGAGACGGCTGAGAAGCCCTCCGTGTCACCTGCGGCGGACGCGACGCCTCAAGCATCCGGCACGCCGGGCGAATCGGAAACTGCTTCTCCCGCTTTTCAGATGCTTGTGGATTTTCTGACGCGTAACGCTGCCGCGATGCTCGGCGGAATTGCCGACCCGCAAACGGGTCAGGCGTTTGTGGATATCGAGGGGGCGCACGAAGTGATCGACATGATGGATGCGCTTCGCGAAAAAACGCGAGGCAATTTGCCGCAGGCCGAAGAGGATTTGCTGGTGGAAGTGATCGGAAGCCTCAAGCTCACGTTCATGGAAGTTTCCAAGGCGGCGACCGAAGCGATGGCCAAAAAGGCCGCCAAGAAGTAGCCGTGGGGGATAGCAAGCTGGAACTCGGCACGATACTTCCAACAGGCAGGATCCTCCCTCTGCATTCATGTCCACACTTCAATTAACAATTCTGGGGTCGGGCACATCCATGGGCGTGCCGACGCTTGGGTGCCATTGCGCGGTCTGCGAATCGCGCGATCCACACGATAAGCGGACGCGCCCCTCCGTGTTGCTTGAGTACGATGGGCGCTGCGTCCTGATCGACACAACGCCCGACTTCCGCACTCAGGCCATAACCGCGCGCCTCGACCGGCTTGACGCCGTCGTTTACACGCATGGCCATGCGGACCATATTCTCGGGCTCGACGACATTCGTCCGTACAATATCAAACAAAAGGGCGCGATTCCGATTTACGCTTCCCAGGAGACGCTCGGGGTCCTGCGGCGGCAATTTGCGTATATCTTTGAAGGCGTGCCCACGGAAAGCTCACTGCCGGGCGTCGAATTGCAGGCGATTGACGGGCCATTCGATTTATTCGGCTTGAAGATAACTCCGGTGCCGGCCATGCACGGCCCTCAACCCGTGCTGGGATTCCGATTCAGCAACACCGCCTATCTCACGGATTTCAGTGCCGTGCCCGAGAGTTCGAAGGCTCTTCTGCGCGATCTCGACGATTTCATCCTCGATGCGCTGCGCTATAGACCGCACCCCATGCATTCGACCGTCGACCAATCGTTGGCCCTCGTGCAAGAGCTTCGGCCGAAGCGCGCATGGTTCACACATATCTGTCACGATTTGGCCCACGAACAAACGAACGCCAGCTTGCCCGAGAACGTGCGACTGGCGTACGACGGACTGCGTCTCGCGGTGAAACTCTGATGCCGCTCGCAAGATTGCACTCCCCTGACGACTGGGTGGCGCACTTCGGTGAAACGCGCAAGCCCGCGGCAGTCACAATCGGTAACTTCGACGGCGTCCATTTGGGCCATCAGAAAATCCTGCGCAGCGTAATGGAGCGCGCGCGGCGGGACGACTTGATGGCCGCGGCTCTGACTTTCTTCCCGCATACTGCAAGGGTTCTGCGACCCACGGAAGCCCCTTCCCTGCTCCAAACGATTGACCAGCGCCTTGCGGCATTCGAGGAAATTGGAATCGATGCCGCACTCGTCATGCGATTCGATGCGAATCTCGCGCAAGTGGGCGCGGAAGCGTTCGTGGAGCGATTCCTTGCGGACACACTTCGCGCGCGCGCTGTACTTGTGGGTCCAAACTTTCGCTTCGGGCACCGGCATGCGGGCGACGTGCCCTTGCTCGAAGCGCTCGGCGGCAAGTTGGGCTTTGAAGTCGGTATCGTTTCTTCCGTGTCCGTCGACGGCGTGGTGGTTTCGAGTTCAGCGATTCGCCAAGCGCTTCGCGAAGGGCGAGTGGACGACGCCCACAAAATGCTGGGGAGGGCCTACTCGCTTTCCGGCGAGATTCAGCCGGCGACAGGGCAAGGACGAAAACTGATCGTGCCCACATTGAATCTTCGCACGCAGCAAGAACTGCTGCCGAAAAACGGGGTTTACGCCACGGAGACGGCCGTCGGCGGAAAGGTCTATCGCTCAGCCACAAATGTGGGAATACGCCCGACGTTTGACGGGCACACGATTTCGGTGGAATCTCATCTTTTCGATTTCAGCGAGAGTTTCACAAGCGGGCCAATGGAAGTCCGGTTCTGGAAGCGAATCCGCGACGAGCACAGATTCTCCAGCCCGGATGCCCTGCGCGAGCAGATTCTGAAAGACTTTGCGCAGGCTCGCGAATTCTTCAAGAAAAAATAGCGCGGCTGAGGAAGCACTTTGGATCAGGTGACCATCGTCGAATGCCCGCGGGATGCTTGGCAGGGGCTGCAACAAGTCATTCCGACGGAAGAGAAAGTAGAGTACCTCTCGGCTTTGGTGTCGCTCGGATTCCGGCATATTGATGCGGTGAGCTTCGTTTCGCCCAAGCACGTTCCGCAAATGGCCGACAGTGAAGCGGTGATGGAGCAGTTGTCACACGCCAAATCGCCGCCGGGCGAATTGCCGGAAATTATTGGAATCGTGGTCAATGCTCAGGGTCTTGACCGCGCGCTTTCGGCCTCGCGCGTAACCACTATTGGTTATCCGTATTCGATCTCCGCGTACTTTCGACGCACGAATGCAAATATGTCGCGAGATGAATCACGCGCCTTGCTGGAGAAAATTCATCGGCGGGCGAAAGCCGCCCAAAAAAGGGTCGTCGTGTATATCTCGATGGCGTTCGGCAATCCCTATGACGAGCCTTGGGGACTTGAGATCGTTGAAGAGGCGCTCGTCTGGCTGAAAGATGTGGGCGTAACAACAGTCTCGCTCGCTGATACGGTTGGAACGGCATCGCCGGATGACGTTGCGAACCTTTATCGCGCGGTAAAGGATTGCGCAGCAGGCGTCGAAATCGGCGTTCACCTGCATAGCAAGCAGGACCGCGCGGCCGAGAAAATCCTGGCTGCGTACGAGGCGGGATGCCGCCGGTTCGACGGCGCCCTGACAGGGCTGGGAGGTTGTCCCTTTGCGGGAGATGAACTCGTGGGGAACATCCCCACGGAAACCATTTTGACGACGCTAGCCTCACGCGGCGTCGCCACCGGGATCGACACGAAATCACTTGCAGTGGCTTGCGCGATGACCGGCGAATTGCGCCAGCGCTATGCCCACAACCCAAATGAGCCCAAGCCAAACTGATTCGAGGACTTACGCAGCCAATCCATGCTGCCGGAGGCGAGAGCAATGAGTTATGCGACGCTCAAGTATGAGGTTGAGGGCGAAATCGCCACGCTCACTTTCAATCGTCCGGAAAAACGCAACGCCATCTCCGCGCAAATGTTGGACGAACTTTATGCCTGCCTCGATGAGACAGAGAGGGATTCATCGCGCGTGTTGATTATCACCGCCCTGGGAAAAGCCTTCTGCGCGGGAATGGACCTCGAGAGCTTGCAGAAACTGTCGAAGCAATCGCCGCAGGAAAACCTCGAAGACTCCCGGCGCATGGCGGGCCTGTTCTATCGTATTTACGCGTTTCCAAAACCGGTGATCGCGGCGGTGAATGGAGCCGCTGTAGCGGGCGGCTGCGGAATTGCGACGGTCGCTGATTTCACGCTGGCCGCGCCGGAAGCGAAATTCGGATACACCGAGGCCAAGATTGGGTTCATTCCCGCGCTGGTTTCCGCATATCTTCGGCGGCAGGTTGGCGAAAAATACACTCGCGATCTGTTGCTCAGTGGGCGCATTATCGGCGCGCCCGAAGCGCTCCGTATGGGCCTCGTCACGGAGATAGTTCCCGCAGGCAGACTTTCGGCGCGGGCGCGCGAACTTGCAAACTCGCTTTTGTCCGCGAGCCCCGCCAGCATCGCCCGAACGAAGAAGCTTCTACTACAGTTCGACGAAGCGGCACTGAAGAGCGAGATCGAACAGGGGATACGCGAGAACGCTGAAATACGCACGACCCCTGATTTTCGCGAGGGGCTGGCCGCGTTCCTCGAAAAACGCGCTCCCAAATGGAAGGGACACTGAAACTTCCATGAGAGACTTCGCGGACGCAACGATTCGAGTTCGCTATGCCGAGACGGACCAGATGGGTGTCGTCTATCACGGAAACTATTTCACCTGGTTCGAGGTGGGGCGGGTGGAGTTCTGTCGCCAGCTTGGATTTGAGTACAAGCGGATGGAAGCCGAAGACGACAGCTTCATTGTGGTCGCCGAAGCTCATTGCCGTTACAGGCGCCCTGCGCGCTTTGACGACCTCCTCACGGTTCGGACGCGGGTGATTGAATCGAAACGCCGCACGCTTCGTTTCGGGTATGAAATTCTTCGCCAGGACTCAGGCGAGTTGCTCGCCAAAGGGGAAACGCTGCATGTGATTTGCGACCGCCTGGGCCGGCCCAAATCACTCCCCGAAAAATATCTCAAATATTTCCCGCCACACGCGCTTGGCGCACACCCTAAGAGCCACGCGGGCCACGATGCACCTTCCAAAACATAGTTCTACGTGGGCCAGCGCGAGGCTCTCAAGACACACTTCCAAAGGTTGTGGCTCGCCTCAGCCAAAGAGCCTCGTGTCGTGATCCATTCAACCGATCCTACTTTTTGCCCTTGCCTTGACCGGCGTCGACAGACTGCTTCTGCGGATTTGCGATGATCTTCGCTTGACTGGCCGCGTGTCCAGCCTCGCTAATGTGAACTGTATCCTGTGGAGTCGCTGCCTTATTGGGGGCGGGCTGTTTCGCAACTTGCGCCTTTTGATGCACTTGGGCTACGTCCGACACCCGCTGCGTGCTCGATGCACTGCTGATAGGATGGGCCATTTACACTGCCTCCAAGCAGCTTATCGGCAGCGCGTCTTCAGTCTTTAGTGAAACCACGCGGAGAGCAAGAGGTTCTCAGGTGAGATTCTGGAAGAGGAATGTTCCAAAACGGTACCCGGCCGCCCATTTGAAGGGCGCTTCTCCGAGCGAATAGTGGCCACACGGCAGCCACATGTTTTCATATGCCACTCCCTCGGCGCGCATGCCGTCTAGGAATGCGTTGGTGAACTCGGACCAGAAGGTGGGATCGTAGCGGCCAGCGATGGCGAGGATTTTCTTGTTTTTGCCGCGCAGTTTAGGAATAAACGGGAAAGGGCTGATGGGCGACCAGAAGCGGTGCAGCTCCTCGTGCGAAACATTTGGGCGCAGCGAGTCGCCGACATTCATGGTTGTCAATCCGGTGGCCACCACGTCGCCAAAGTACGTTGAAACATGCAGGAATGCGCCGGCGCGCAAAGCGGGCTCGTGGCATAAAGTGACATAAGCGATCGCTGAGCCGACGCTCGTGCCGACGATTCCCAGCCGGTCGTAGCCCTGTTGCTCGAGCCAGCGCAGTGTGCGGCGAGCGTCAAGGACGGCTTGGCGGTTTGCCTGCATCGTCAAACCGATGTTTGGCCCCACCAAATGATCACCGCGTGGATGGCCGGGAATGGCGCGTCGGTCGTGATACGGCAGGCTCATTTTGACGGTCGTAATACCCAAATGCTGCAGCCACCGGCAAACGCTCTGCTGCTCTTCCCATCTTGCGTTCCATTGCGCAAGAACGACTACGGCCGGGCCGGTGTGCCGCGCCGGAAAGAATTGGCCGTAAACACGGTTGTTTTCCGGCCAAAGCGAGGTGATCGCGCTCGTAAATGTCAGCACACTCTCTTCGAGCTTGTAATCGTCCGCAGGGCCAACCGCGTACCATTCTTCACTGTTTGCCACGGTTTCCGCGACGAAACGGTCAAGGAACGCGCGCGGGTTGGGGTCATTCGCATCGCCGCCAATGTGCTCAAGCCCCCATGCGAAAGGAAGGTTGCGGCGGTTGGGCTCCTGCGCCCAGCGCATGTGTTCGTAGCGGCGTATCCTCAGTTCCAGCCAGCGCATAAGGGATAAACGGGAAACTATAGCGTAGCCTGCGGGATGCAATCAAATGCCGCCAAACATTGCTGGTGGCCCAGCTTCCGATCAGCGTCTTAAGCGGTCGTTGTGACTTGAAGCATAGGTACCTTTGAAGAGGTACCGATGGGCTATTTCCCATTGTGGCATCAGGCCGCAGAATCCAAGGGTCATCACAATCCATCCAAGAGCTTCGTGTTAAGGAGGGGTACCATCCGCAAAACGGGAAACGCCAAACTTGATGACTGATTTGAAGTTACGCACAAAGCTCCTGTTTTCCTTGGTTTTGACCATCGCCTGCCTCAGTTGGGCGACCCTGCTTGTAGTGCGTTACTCAGGCCAGAACCACGCGCGGAAAGAGGTCGCCGCGGGGGCCCACACCTCGCTGCTGACTTTCGATGCGCTTCTCCAGCAACATCAGAAGGCGCTCGCTCAAAAGGCGGACCTTCTCGCTACGAGGGCGGCAATGGCTGGGGACGGAGAGGATATCGACGCTACGCAAATCTCCTCCAACGAGCTGGAATTGGACGGAAACGATCTTGTCGCGAAGGCGGATGGATCCAACAATATCGTCATACTTCGTGCCAGCAGATCGAATTTCCCGACAACTGACGCCCGGGAAATGCTCGATCGGTCTTTGGCGAAGGGCTCTGCGTCCGATTGGTGGTACGTCGGCGACTCTCTTTACCAGGTCGCCCTCCAACAAATCGGCCATGAATCAGGCACGATCATCGTAGGTCGTGAGATTGATTATCGTGCTGTTCACGACATGGGTAGGATTTCGGCGAGCCAGGTGGTCTTCAGCTACGATCGGAATATCGTCGCCAGCACGTTTCCCCCGATCGAAGAACAGGAAGCCGGTAGAAAACTACAGAATGCGCCGCTGCCCGGGCAAATCGAGCTTGGGGATGATCAATTCTTTGCCGATTCGCTCCAACTCAATGGCGGCTCCGGCCCGGCCGCGCATCTGATCGTGCTGAAATCGTACAGCGAAGCCATTGCTTTCCTTACGCGCCTGAACCATCTGCTCGTTGGTCTTGGTTTTCTGGCGGTGCTTGCCGGCGCTGGATTTGTGTTCCTAATCTCGGACACATTCACGCGGCCGTTGGCGGATCTTCTAAAAGGATTCCGGGCGCTTGAGCGCGGCGATTATACCTATCCATTGCGGGCTAACGGAGGCGATGAGGTGGCCCATGCGACGCGCGCGTTCGATCGCATGCGCAGGGCACTGCAAAAAAACGAAGCGCAGAAGCGAGAGCTCGAAGATCAACTTCGCCAAGTGCAGAAGATGGAGGCGCTGGGACGCCTGGCCGGCGGCGTGGCTCACGATTTCAATAACCTGCTCACGGTGATCAAAGGCCACAGCGAATTGATTCTGGACCGAATGGCGCCCGGAGATCCTGTTCTATTGAGCGGCGAGCAGATTCGAAAGGCTGCCGACCGGGCCGCCACGCTCACACGACAGATGCTTGCGTTCAGCCGAAAGCAGGCTTTGCAACCGAAGGTGTTGGACGTGAATGCGGTCGTGGAAGATATCGGGAAATTGCTAAAACGGTTGATACCCGAGGACATCGAGGTGATCTTTCGGGCGGAGGAATCGCTGGGTCGAGTGAAAGCGGACGCGAGCCAACTCGAACAGGTGCTGCTGAACTTGGCCGTCAACGCGCGCGATGCGATGCCGCAGGGCGGCAAACTGACTATTGAAACGCACAATGTGAAAATAAATGCGGAATTGGCGCGTATGCGTCCATCAATGGAACTGGGAGATTACGTGGAGCTTGCCGTAATTGATACAGGCACAGGGATGGATGCCGAAACGAAGGCTCATATCTTTGAACCGTTTTTCACGACGAAAGAACCTGGCAAGGGAACGGGCCTGGGTCTCGCGACAGTCTATGGCATTGTGAAGCAAACAGGCGGTTTCATATGGGTCGATACTAAGCAAGGTGTTGGGAGTCAATTTGAAATTTACCTGCCCCGGGTGGATGAAAAGCTCGATCCCGATATGGTCCTGCAGAACTCTCCTGTTCGCAAGGCCTCACCTCAAACAGTGCTGCTGGTCGAAGATGAGGCTGAGGTGCGCGCCGTGGCTTGTGAATTCCTGACGTCGGCAGGTTACCGCGTATTGACGGCAGAGAGCGGCGAGCGGGCGCTGCAGATGGCTGAGTATGACAGAACAATTGATATCTTGGTGACCGACGTAGTGATGCCGCGGATGCGAGGGCCAGAACTCGCCAAGCGCCTGATGCGCTTGAGGCCTGGATTGAAGGTCGTGTATGTCTCTGGATACCCCCAGCCCGGCGAAAACGATGGCGATTTCCTAAAAGAAGCTTTCTTCCTGGCCAAGCCGTTTTCGCGCGAGATGCTGCTGAATCAGGTCGGGGAAGCTTTGCGCAAACCGGTGCTTGGCCAGGTGCCTGTCCAAACCGTTTCGAGCTAGTCGATCTGACGAATCCCCAAAATGTGCTGCTTGCCTTCGAGGCTTGCCCCGAACCGAACCGGGCAGAGATTGGACCTTGGGGAGGCACACTCTCGCGAAAACCCCACATCAACCAACACAGCTACCTAGACGGACAACCCTCCCTCCTTCGCATTTTAGCCCGGATTTCCAATTTGAGCTGTCGCTACGGACCTCTCGGCATTTGCCATCATCTGTGTTTGTGCGGGTTTGAACGCAGCGAAGACGCCTTGGAGGTGCACACTTAGTGGCTAAGAAACAAAATCAGCCCTTTCAACTCCCCTTCAATGCTATGAGGACCTCAACTAATCAATTCACAGAGGATCTGGGACCGGGACGTGGCGCTGACTTCGACCTTGCACTGCTTCGAGACCGATCTCCCGCCAGGGAAGAGAATCTGATCGGGCTGATGCCGTTGAATCGGGAGACGCTGACGCAGCCCTGAACCTTGTCAAACGGCCGTTTCACTTACTCATTATATGCAAAACATTGCGGTCAAGTCGTTCATCCGCAGAGAAGGTCAACGCCGTGGTCATAGGATGCGTCTCGTAGCGAGAAGATTACCGGCTACTTACCTTTATTTGCCCGGCTCCTTTGCGGGTTGTCGGTTTGGCAGGATGATTGCACCAAACCACGTAAGCGGGTTACTACGCGGGGACGCCTTCGCAGCTCGGCCCACTGAGATTAGTCGAGAAGAGGTGAGAAGCCATGAAACGACAATTTTCTGCCCTACTAATTCTGGTAGTGTGCACGTTCGCTATCATGCTAGCCTCCACCGCATCCGCCGACACCCTTAATACTGCGGATAGTTTTGCGGTGCTGGCGGGTTCGACGGTGACGAATACTGGGCCAAGCCTCATCACCGGAGATCTGGGTGTCTACCCCGGTACCGCGATTACTGGCTTTCCTCCGGGCACCGTGACGGGTGGAACGATATATTCTGGCGGTGCAGTCCCGATGACGGCTCAGGGTGATGTTACCAGTGCCTTCAATACTCTAGCAAAGCTGGGCGCGGCCGGTACAGCAGTGCCTGGCGGTGTCCTGAATGGTTTCAACGGTGGATGTGGGACTGGGTGCTACAGCCCGGGCAACTATTTTGCTCCCTCGACGTCTTTGACCGGAACAATCACGCTCAGCGACGGAGGCGTCGCTGGCTCGGTATTCATTTTCTACACGGGGGCGGGGAGCGCGCTGACCACCGCATCCAACTCGGTAGTTAATGTGAGCGGTCTCAATCCAGGTGATGGCGTGTATTGGGTGGTTGGCAGCTCCGCCACGATCGGCACAGGCACCTCGTTCGAAGGAAACATTCTCGCGCTCGCCAGCATCACCATGACTACCGGCGCAACAGATAACTGCGGTAGGCTCTTGGCGCAAACTGCCGCGGTGACGCTGGACACTAACACCGTTTCCACCGGCTGCGTGGACACTTTCATTTCTAGCACAGGCGCTCCTATCTCAGGTGGCGGCGGCTTAAACGGCACCACCACCGGTGGCGGGCCTGGGCCTGTGGCGACGCCGGAACCCGGTACATTAGGACTTGTGCTTGGCGGGTTCTGTTCTTTGTGTTTCTTCGCGCGCGGACGCAACCAGACCGCCAGACCAACGGACTTCTGTTAGAGTTTGCCATCCCAACCCTCACGGCGGTTTCGATTACTTCGAGTTTGCCGCAGGGGGACATTTCCGTCTAACTACCGAGCACCTTCCAATGCGGTTGGGCTCCTGCGCCCAGCGCATGTGTTCGTAGCAGCGTATTTTCAGTTCGACCCAACGCATAAGGGATAAACGCAAAACTATAGCGTAGCCTGCGCGATGCAATCAAATGGGGTCGAACATAGATCGTTCGTCAGTTTCCGATTGCCGCGTTAGCCAGGCACTTGGCCCCTTCGTGGTCAAATTGGTTACACCTGCCGAAAATTGAAGGATAATTGATTCTCAAAATCTGTAGACTTATTTCAGCTTTCCGGGATAGACGAATGAGCTTGGTCACGTTTATTGTTCTGCTTCTGCAGCTTATCGGCCCCCAACCTGTAGTTAGTCCATTGGAGCGTGTCAGGCAAAAATCGATGTTGAACCCTTTACTAACCTCACCCCAACGGAGTTCGCCGGACAGTATAAGAATCGGTCCAAGGAACTCATCAATATTGTTGGCACGGGTCTTGAAGGGAATAGCCTCTACATATTCCCGGACAAGACCTTTGTCTATTGCGAGTGGGCCGACATAATGCCAATTACGGTATATGACAAGGGGAGTTGGAACTTGTCTGAGGACATTCTCGAACTCAAGTCAGCCTCGGAAGTCACTTGGGACCCCGACCTGGACCGTCGATTCCTGATCGTGCGCCGCCCGTCTCACCCCAAGGAAAATCTCTTGCTGGGAATGGACAAGGACCTTCAGCATTTCGAGGAGGGAGCAGGGGACGACCCGGTCTTGACGTTGCTCATTGTTGGAAGGCAACGGGACAGGATAATTGGTCAGGCGGAAACAGCGAAGCTAAAGACCAGTTTGCTGCGGGAAGGGTGGAAACCCCGCTGTTTCAGATGCAGCGGTAGACTCCATCTTCTCGGCGAACCTCTTGGTTTCAACTTCCGATAAAGTGCGTTATTCGAAACCCGTGCGCTACGCAAAACATGTTAGAAGTCGGGCACGGCAAGGGAGGCGCGGCTTGAGGCGCTGCCGCGTATATGGCAAATTCAAAGCGTGGCCCTCTCGCCCGTCATCGACGTTTTTGTATTTCTGTTCGGACTGATCATTGGCAGTTTCCTAAACGTTTGCATCCTTCGCATCCCTTCGGGAAAGTCGATCGTGCTGCCGGCATCGGCTTGCCCGAAGTGCGGCGTACCAATTCGTCCCTACGACAACATCCCCGTGCTGAGCTACGTCTTCCTTGAAGGAAAATGTCGCGCGTGCAAGACGAGGATTTCGCCGATGTACCCGGCTGTCGAGTTGCTGACGGGTCTGCTCTTCTTCGCGTGCTACTCCGCATTTGGGCTGACGATGGAGACGCTGAAGTGGGCTGTGTTTTCCGCCTTATTGATCGTGCTCGTATTCACCGACTTGAGTGAAAGGATCCTCCCTGACGTTGTCAACTACACCGGCTTTGGATTGGCTCTCGCCCTCAGCCTGTTCATGAAACCCATCGACGGCACGGCCAATTGGATCTCAAATCGGATATTCGAGTTCCCTCCTCCGGCCCCTGTGCTGTCGCTGGTGGATGCCTTGATCGGCGCCGCTTTCGGAAGCGCGGTATTGTGGCTCTTCTCCGAGGGGTACTTTCTCATGTTCAAGCGCCAGGGGATGGGAATGGGCGACGTGAAAATGATGTTGATGGCCGGCGCATTCCTTGGGGTGAAGAGGACAGTGCTCACGATTTTCGTCGGCTCGCTCCTGGGCAGCGTGCTTGGGTTAATCGTCATTGGCTTCCTTTATCTCTTTGGGTGGAAATCCTGCGTGGCATTGCGCGCCCATCGCAGGGGCTTGGGCGAACCCTGGAAACTGCGGTGCACGCTCGTGCGGCGCTACCAATTCCCGCTGGGAACGTACTTAGGCATAGCCGCCATTGTCGTGGTCTTTTTCGGCACGCCTGTCGTAAATTGGTATCAATCGCTGCTAATGGTGCGATGATAGAGGCAGAGAGCTTTCAATGACTGAGGCCTTCCCACCCCACGCGCCCGGAATTTCGCCCTACGCATTTGGCTACCCGGCCGTGCTCCTGGTCCTACTTTTGTTGGTGATGGTGTCGGTCGTCTTCGTGTTGCGGAAGCTCATGCGCGACGAACCTCGGCGTTCGAGCAGCAGGCCCGCAGCTTCCAAAGTCGATGATGGGAATTCCCCGGCATTCATGGCCGCGTCTATGCAGGGTGTGATCGAAAAGCTACGCGCGCAGGAGAAGGAACTTGCGCGGCTCCACATGTTGGCGCAGGAGCGCGCCCAGGAATCGGAACGCTTGACGGAAGAGGTCACACGTAACATGCCCACGGGCCTGCTATTGGTAAATGCTACGGGCTCGATTGGCACTGCAAATCCCGCCGCTGAAGATGCGCTCGGAATACGGATGTTGCGCTACCGCTCCTACACGGAAATTCTCGGCGCCAATTCCGAATTGGCAGGGATGCTCACTGCATGCCTTCACGAAGGGCGCACCTTTCAGCGCGGCGAAGTGGATCACGTCACATCGCACGGAGAGACGCGGCACCTGGGCGTGACCATATCGCCCATTTTGCGCAAGGCGCACGCGGCCACGCGCCCCGGCGCCGAGCGTTCAGGCCGCGCCACCGAAATGAAGGTGAGCGGCGCTCTCTGCCTATTGAGCGATTTGACGGAGCTGACTGCCCTGCAAAAGCAGATTCGCTGGAAGGAAAACCTCGCCGCACTCGGCGAGATGTCCGCCGGCATCGCGCACGAATTCAAGAACTCCCTCGCCACCATTTCGGGCTACGCCCAAATGATCCGAAGCGAAGCAAAGCCGGGAGAGATCCGCGAGTCCGCGGAGAGAATACTGGACCAGACACGAGCGCTCACGCACGTGGTGACGGAATTCCTCCGATTTGCGCGCCCGCTCGAGATCTGCTACGAGACCGTATCGATGCAGGCAGTGGCCACGCGCGTTGTCGAGGAGCTTCGCGAAGCGATCCCGAACTGCGTAGTTGAGTCCTCCGGATTATTCCAGGACTTGCCGGGAGATGAAGCGCTGATCCGCCAGGCGCTGTTGAATCTGGGGCGCAATGGCGCCGAAGCCGCTACCGCAAGCGGGAAAGCGCCGCAGGTGATGATTTCAGGCACAATCGAGGAACTAGGCGGTCGGCAGTGGCAGCGAATCTGCGTCGCGGATAACGGCCCTGGAATCCCCGAGCTGGATCTCCCCAAGATCTTCCTTCCGTTCTACACGACGAAGTCGGAAGGAACAGGGCTGGGGCTCGCCATCGTCCAGAAGGTCGCACTCCAGCACGGGGGCTCGATCGAAGCCCGCAACCGTCCGGATGGCGGCGCGGAGTTCCTCCTGTGGTTACCTTTGCGGCAGGAGCCTTCACCAACCCTCTTTGCCACCGACGCCGCCCGCATCTAAACTCATAGGTGGCATATCTCAGCCGTGCCTCGCAGGGGGAGGTGGACATGCGCAGAACGACTTGGTTTGCCGCATCAGCGGCGGTTCTCCTATTTCCGGCTGTTGGCTGGTGCCAGCAAGCCGATCAAAAGCAAGACACGACGCAAGGACAAGCTGCTGCGTCCTCCGCGTCGAGCCAGCCCCAAACTCCTGCCACACCGCCGCAAGATTCGCTTGCGGCAGCCGCGCGCAAGGCTCGCGAACAGAAGAAGGACGCTCCGAAGCCTGCCAGGGTCTTCGATAACGACAACATTCCGACTCATGGAGGAGTCTCCTCTGTCGGAAGCGAGTCGAGTCCAACTGCTGGCGGCAATACCGCAAACACGCAGGGCAAGGGCGGGGTGGCATCGGCGGGCAACGGCGAAAAGGCCTGGCGGGACAAGTTCGCGTCTCTACGCCATAAACTCGAGCAAGATGAGGCTGAACTCGACGTCATGCAGCGCGAATTGGCCGTTCTGGATCTTCAGGATTATAGCGATCCCACGAAGGCGATGCAGCAAGGGTTTACACGCAGCGACATCAATGACAAGACGTCCGCCATCGAAGCAAAGAAAAAACAGGTCGAGGCGGACAAGCAAGCGATCACTGACGCTGAAGATGACCTGCGCAAGGCAGGCGGCGAGCCCGGCTGGGCTCGGTAGAAATCGCCGGCGATGGAACCTGTCCTTCTTGTCGAAGACAAAGCCGAATTGCGAGCGATGCTCCGCAAGGCGCTTGAGCGCAGCGGCTACACCGTTGAAGAAGCCCCGGACGGGAATTCCGCAATCGACAAAGTCCTCGGCCGCCGCTATCTGATCGTTCTTACCGACCTCAAACTTCCCGGCAAATCAGGTCTCGACGTTCTGCGCGAAGCGCGGCGAGTTGAACCGACGCTTCCTGTAATTCTGATGACCGCCTACGGATCTGTCGAAGAGGCCGTAACGGCGATGAAAGATGGCGCGTTCGATTTTATTCAGAAGCCCATCGACCTGGACCACTTAAATCTCTTGCTCGATCGCGCGGCAAAGCAACAGGAACTGTTGCGCGAAAATCTGCTCCTTCGCGAGGAATACGCTGCCCGCTACGGCTTCCCGCGTATCGTGGGTGAGCACGCGGCTATGAAAGACGCGAGCCAGATGACCCAGCGGGTCGCGGCCGCCGATTCCACGGTTCTGCTCCTCGGCGAAACCGGAACCGGCAAGGAGCTTTTCGCGCGCGCGATTCACCACCTGAGCCCGCGTGCCGCTCAACCCTTTGTTGCGCTCAATTGTGCTGCGATTCCCGAGGGCCTCGTCGAGAACGAACTCTTTGGCCACGAACGAGGCGCGTACACGGGCGCCGGTGCGCGCAAAATCGGCAAACTCGAACTTGCCCATCGCGGGACCCTTTTTCTCGATGAGATCGGCGAATTGCCGCTCGCAATTCAAACCAAGTTGCTGCGCGTGCTGGAAGAGAAGAAGTTCGAGCGCGTCGGAGGAACTCAGGAAATCGAAGTGAACGTGCGGGTCATCACCGCAACCAACAAGGACCTGCGCGCGGCCGTCGCGGAAAAGACTTTTCGCGAAGATCTATTCTTCCGCATCTCCGCCGTCCCCATCACCATCCCGCCCCTTCGCGACCGCGGAGACGACGTCCAGCTTCTAGCGGATCATTTCCTCGAACGCTTCAAGCGCGAGTTCCGCAAGCCGTCGCTTGAATTGACCGACGACGCTCGTTCACGCCTGCGCGCATATCCCTGGCCAGGAAACGTGCGCGAGTTGCAGAACGCCATCGAGCGCGCGGCTATTCTTGCCAGTAGTGCCCTTATCGATGCCTCTGACCTCCGGTTGCCACCTGCCAAGCCAGCCTCCGGCGATCTACCCGCCGGATTGTTCGATGACAACTTTGCGTGGGAGGGCACGCTCGGGGAAGTTTCCCAGCGCGCCGTGGGCCACGTCGAACGCTTCAAGATCCAAAACGCGCTTCGGGAAGCGAAGTGGAACAAAACGCGCGCCGCGGAAGTGCTTGGCGTGTCTTACAAAACGCTCCTGCAAAAAATTCGCGCCCTCGGCCTCGATAACTAGAAGAATTCATTGCGAGACAGTTTCGATTGCGCCGTCTTACGTGCGCCGCGCCGAATGAAGAACCACGCTGCCGAAATTGCACATAGACACGTGAACGTCCGCGAAGCCATTCTTCTCCATAATGGTCGTCAGCTCGGCTGGCGAGGGAAACTTCGAGACCGAGTTGGGTAGGTAGGAATACGCTTCCCGACTTCCCGAGATCGCGCCGCCAATCCAGGGCAGTATCCGCCGAAAGTACAAACGGAAGATCGCGGACATCGGCCCGCTGGAAGGCTCGGAGAAATCCAGAATGCCCACTTCCCCGCCCGGCTTCAGGACTCGCGCGATTTCGCGCAATCCCGCTTCGTAGTTTGCCAAGTTGCGAAACCCGAATGCGCTCGCGACCAGATCAAAACTCGCGTCCGCAAATGGAAGTTTTAGCGCGTCCGCACAGGCGAACACCGCGACGCGTCCTCGATTACTGGACTTGCTTCGCGCGAGATCGAGCATTGGTTGCGCGAAGTCACATCCGACAATCGGAAAGCTGTGAGCGCCCTCGTCAGGCATTCTCTTGATTCGTGCGCGTTCGAACGCGAAGGCAAGGTCGCCCGTGCCGCAGCACAAATCAAGTACGCGCGCGTCTGTCCGGCGGAGAATGTGGACGAACCGCCGGGCGGTCTGGCGTCGCCACGCGCGATCCAGCGAAAAGGAAAGCAAATGGTTCAGAAAATCGTAGCGGGGCGCGATCCGGCTGAACATTTCGTGGACGAAGCGAGCGGCATCGCGTTCATCATGCGCGCCGGAAGGGGTAGTGCCGGAGAACTTTTCAGGACCTCGAGGAGACGCGGTCATCCGGTGCAATTCACTTTTGCGCTTTCGCAAGTATCTTCGGGAGTTCGGCAAAAGCCGATTCCACGGCCATCCATGGAACTTCAGCCCCCCATTCCGTCTTCCCAATTCGCGTCGGCAGGACCCACAGGATGCGCCCTCCGCGCGCCTTCTTGTCGCCTGCAAGAATGGGGCGAAGCTGGGCAGCGCGCATCCCTCGCAGCGAAGGCAGAGGGCCGACGTGAGTGACCAAGCGGATGATTCGGCTGGCATCTCGTTCCGCGAGCCGGCCCGTTCCAAGCGCTAGAAGCGTTGCACCGATCATGCCCCACCCAACTGCTTCGCCGTGAAAAAACCGCCGGTACCTTGTTTCCGCTTCTATTGCGTGGCCAAGTGTGTGCCCAAAATTCAAAATTTGACGTAAGCCGCCTTCGCGCTCATCTTTGCTTACCACGCGAGCTTTGATGGCAGCGCAGCGCGGAATGATCCACGCCAGCGCCGTACAATCGCGCCGCAGGATTGACGGCATCCGCTTCTCCAGAAAGTGGAAAAGCTCCGCGTCCGCGATGACGCCATACTTGATCACCTCATACAAGCCAGAGCGAAATTCGCGTTGCGGTAGAGTGCGCAGCACATCCGGGTCGTCAATCACGGCTTTCGGCGGATAGAACGCGCCAACGAGGTTCTTCCCTTCGGGGAGATTCACGCCCGTCTTGCCGCCGATTGAGCTGTCCACTTGAGCCACCAGCGTCGTCGGCACATGGATAATGCGAATGCCTCGGAGGTATGTCGCGGCAACGAAACCTGCGACGTCTCCGACGACGCCGCCGCCCATCGCCACGACTATCGAGTGACGGTCAGCGCCCGCGCGCACGAGCTTTCGCGCTATTTCCTCGACGGTCGAAAGCCGCTTCGCAGTTTCCCTGTCGTCGAATAGAATCACACCGCTTTTATTTCGAGCCCGGAGTCCGCGCGTCAATCCCGCGCCCCAGTGGCCCCAAACGCGGGGAGAGGAAAGCAGGAATGTGCCCGTGGCGCTTCCTGAACGCGCCACCATTGAAGCAGCTCGCGCGAGCGCTCCGCGCGCGCACTCCACATCGTATGAACCAGCCGAACTTCTGACGGTTATCTTCGCCATCGTCGAGAAGAAAATGTAGCACAAGATGTTGCCAAACACTCGCGCGTGCCAGCATAATCACTTCCCTGCCGGGGCAAAGCTCGCGTTCATGACAGAGCCGACAACACCATTGATGCGGCAGTACAACGCCGTCAAGAAGCAGCATCCGACGGCTCTGCTGCTCTTCCGCTTGGGCGATTTCTACGAACTTTTCTACGACGATGCGGTGGTTGCGTCGCGCATCCTGCAGATCACCCTTACGGCTCGCAACAAAGAGAAAGGCCAGCCCGTGCCGATGTGCGGAGTTCCCTACCACGCCGCCGAGAACTACATCGCGAAGCTGATTCGCGCCGGGCACAAAGTGGCCATCTGCGAACAGATGGAGGAACCGGGGCCCGGGAAGAAACTCGTTCGACGCGAAGTGATCCGCGTTTTGACCCCCGGCACAGCTTATAGTTCGTCGCTGGTCGAGGCGAAGGAAAACAACTTCCTTGCAGCGGTGGCGCGGCAAAGGGCCGTGGCGGCCACGGCCGGAGCTCGCTCGGCAGGCCGTCAGGCCGAACCCTCCATCGGGCTTGCGTTTGTGGACCTATCCACGGGTGAATTTCGCGCGACCGAATTCGCTGGCGAAAAGGGCGAAGCCCGCCTTCGCGACGAACTGGACATTCTGCGCCCGCGCGAAATCCTCCTGCCTCGCCCCGCGACTTTGTTTCCAGTGGCCGCTTCCGCGGAACTCGATCAACTGGGCGCGCTCGTCACCCGGCTTGACGAATGGATATTCGAGAGCCAGTTCGCAAGCCGCCTTCTGGAAGAACAATTCCACGTGGCCACGCTCGAAGGATTTGGATTGAACAGCCACGCGCAAGCGATTGCCGCGGCGGGGGCGATTGTGCACTACTTGCGCGAAACGTCCGCAATCAGCGCGCGAAAGCCCGAAGACACGGCCGCGATTCCTTCGCTGCGGCCGGCGGGCGCGGGCCTCGAGCATCTCGACCGAATCTCATATTACGAGCAGCAGGACGCGATGGCCCTCGACGCGGTGACAGTGCGGAATCTTGAGCTTGTCGATCCTTCGCCGGGAGACGATGCGAACGCAACGCTGCTTCACGCAATCGATGAGACGTCTTCAGGAATGGGAGCGCGTCTCCTCCGTAGCTGGATTCTCCGCCCTGAAATTTCTCCCGCTGAGATTAATGAGCGCTTGGATGCGGTTCAGGAAATGATTTCGCGTACCGTGGCGCGCGAAGAAATCCGCAAAATGCTCGAAGGCATCCTTGATCTTGAGCGATTGACCAGCCGCGTGACACTAGGCCTCGTGACGCCACGGGATTTGCTTGCCCTTCGCGCGTCGCTCGAACGCATTCCGCGCCTACGGGAGTTGATGTCGGATGACCAACACGCACCTGTAACAGACAAATCCAAACGCGCGCGGCTCGCCCACTTGCGCGAGCAAATGGACGAATTGGCCGATATGCGCGACTTGATCGCTCGTGGCGTATCCGAAGAGCCGCCGGCGATGCCAAACGACCCCGGCGTCATCCGGCGCGGCTACGATTCCGAACTCGATGAACTGCGCGACATCTCGAAACAAGGCCGCCAAGTCATCGCGGCCATGGAGGACCGCGAGCGCAAGCGTACCGGCATTTCGTCGCTCAAAATCCGTTATAACCAGGTGTTTGGGTACTACATCGAGATCTCGAAAGCCAACCTGCATCTCGCGCCAACCGATTACGAGCGCAAGCAAACACTGGTCGGCGCGGAGCGATTCACCTCGGGCGAATTAAAAGACTACGAGCGCAAGGTACTTTCGGCCGAGGAGCGCGTGCTGGAAATCGAGCGGCGGCTCTACGGCGAAATTCGCGAATCGATTGCGCGCGAGGCTGCGCGCATCCGGAGAACGGCCGCGGCGGTTGCACAACTCGACGTGCTCGTTAACTTTGCGCGGATCGCCGCCGCGCGCCATTACGCGAGACCTGAATTCACCGAAATGGCTGCCGCCACGAAAGGCGCACGCGGTGAGTTGATGATTGCTGACGGACGCCATCCGGTGATCGAGAAACTCCTCGAAGAGCGCGGCGAACGGTTTGTTCCCAACGATCTTTATCTCGATGACGCATCGCAATTCCTGCTGATCATCACAGGGCCGAACATGGGAGGCAAATCGACATACTTGCGGCAGGCGGCGCTGATTTCTATTCTCGCGCAAATGGGATCGTTCGTCCCCGCCGCACAGGCGAAGCTCCCGTTGCTCGATCGAGTCTTCACGCGTATTGGCGCCTCGGACAATTTGGCGCGCGGCCGGTCAACGTTTCTCGTGGAGATGAGCGAGGTCGCGGCGATCTTGAATACGGCGACGCCCGCGAGCTTGGTCCTCCTCGACGAGGTAGGCCGCGGCACTTCGACGTTTGATGGCTTGTCGATCGCCTGGGCCGTGGTTGAGGCACTGCAGGCAGGCACGCGCCCGCGAACTCTTTTTGCCACGCACTACCACGAGCTCACCGAACTGGAGCAGTTGCTGCCGGGCGTCAAAAATGTACACGTGTCGGTGCAAGAGGCGGGCAGCGAGATCGTGTTTCTCCGGCGTGTTGAGCCGGGCAGCGCGGATAAGAGCTACGGCATCGAAGTCGCGCGCCTCGCCGGGCTGCCAAACGATGTGATCGTGCGCGCTCGAGAGATTTTGCGCCGCCACGAGCAGAGTGAAGATAAATTGACCGAGGAGTTGTCGCCAGGAGCTGCGCCAGCCGTTCCACAACAGGCAAGCTTCACGGCGATTGACGAATCGGTGCTTGAGGCGCTGCGAGGATCTGATTTGAATAAGATCACGCCGCTGGAAGCTCTGAACTTGCTTGCGGCGCTGCAAAACCAATTGAAGTGACCTTAAAGAGGGCAAGCCATGAACGTCCTGGGAATCATGTCGGGAACATCGGCGGATGGGATCGAGGTTGCTCTCGCGACCATTTGCTGCGCGCCTCCGCGAATTTCAGCGAGATTCAAGGCCCACCATCACATCCCTTTTTCCAAGGCTGTGCGCGAGGCCATTCTGCGCATTTCTAACGGCTCTGCGACAACCGCAGCGGAGATCAGCCAATTGAACTTTCTGCTCGGCGAAGAGTTTGCCGCCGCAGCCATCGCAGCTTGCAGGCGCTGGCGCGTGCCGTTAAACAGAGTCTCTTTGATCGGCTCACATGGTCAGACAATTTTCCACCAAGGCGTGCCAAGGCCGTTCCTGGGCGCGGGCCGTGTCGCTGCGACGATGCAGATTGGTGAGCCCAGCGTTATTGCTGAGCGCACGGGCATCCCCACTGTTGCAGATTTCCGTCCGGCAGACATTGCCGCCGGAGGGCAAGGCGCGCCGCTCGTTCCCTTTGTCGACTACCTTTTGTTCCGTGACTCTCGCCGCAGCCGCGCCGCGCTCAACATCGGCGGGATCGCGAACGTCACGGTGATCCCGGCAGGCGCTCACCGGGAAGACGTCGTGGCGTTCGACACAGGCCCTGGGAATATGATTCTGGACGCGCTCGCGAGCCATTTCACTCGTGGGCGCGCTCGGTATGATCGCGATGCTCGCCTCGCGCGGAGCGGGAAGTTGATTCCCGCGTTGCTCGCTAGATTGATGCGCGACCCATACCTGCAAAAGAAACCGCCGAAGACCGCCGGACGCGAACAATTCGGGCGCGCCTATGCTGAAAGCGTGATCGCATGGGGGAAAAAGCATCGCGCAAAGCCGGAAGACGAGGTTCACACCGTGACGGTTTTCACTTCCCTCACCATCGCCGATGCCTTGCGTCGATATGTTTCGCCTCGCGTGCGCGTCGATGAATTGATTGTTTCGGGTGGTGGCGCCAACAATCCTCTAATGATGGCGCAACTGGCAGCGATGCAACCTGGAATTGAAATCGCATCTTCGAGTCAATACGGAGTGCCGACCGAGGCCAAGGAAGCATTCGCGTTTGCCATTCTCGCTTATGAAGCATTTCACCGCCGCGCAAACAATCTGCCTTCCGCGACCGAGGCTCGGCATCCCGCGATTCTTGGCAAGTTGACGATTCCCGGATGACGCTGACCCGCAAAACCCGGCGCACCCGCAAGGCCATTTCCACGGTCGCTCTGGTTTTCGCGTGCGCGATTTACATCGGCTGCTCTCGAAATCGCGGCTCTGCCGACCCGCAGACAGTGAACTTCCTCATAGAGTCGATGCCGACGAATCTCGACCCGCGAATTGGGACCGATGCGCAATCGGAGCATCTCGACGGGCTGATCTTCTCGAGCCTGCTTGCTCACGACGCGCGGATGAACATTGTCCCTGACCTAGCCGAAAGCTGGGAGACGCCCGACCCGCTGACGTACGTTTTTCACTTGCGGCGAGGCGTGAAATTCCACGACGACCGGCCGCTTGCATCGGCGGACGTGAAATTCACATTCGACTCGATCCTCTCGGGCGCGCTGAAATCGCCGAAGCGAGGCGCTTTTCACCTAGTCACGTCAGTCGATGCGCCGGATGACGCGACTGTCGTTTTTCATTTGAGTGAGCCGTATGCGTCGTTCCTTTGGAATCTGACGCGGCCGGGCGTTGGCATTGTTCCGCGCAATTCCGGAAACGAAGTTTCTCAACATCCCATGGGGTCCGGCCCATTCCGCTTCGTCAGCATGCAGACGGATGAAGAAATCGTCCTTGAGCGGAATTCGGACTATTTCGGAGGAGCACCCAAACTCGAACGAGTGCGATTCCGGATCGTTCCGGATGCCATTGTGAGGGCGCTTGAGTTGCGAAAAGGAACCGCGGACGTGGCGCTCAATTCACTAAGCCCCGACATGGTCGAAACGCTGAAGACTGAACCTGGGATTTCCGTCAACGAGGCGGCAGGGACGCCGGTCGCGTATATTTCCTTCAACTGCGACGACCCAATTCTGGCGCACAAGGAAGTGCGCCAGGCGCTGGCCTACGCCACAGATCGCGAGACCCTTATTACCTACCTGTATCGCGGGCAAGCTCGCGCGGCATCCAGCTTGCTCCCGCCAAATCACTGGGCGTACGACTCCAGCGTCAAGAAGTACGACTACGACCCCACACATGCGCAACAACTTCTTGATGCAGCAGGCTTCAAGCGTGGCACCGGCGGCGTGCGCTTTCACCTTACGCTAAAAACATCGACCGAAGAATCTTCTCGCTTACTCAGCGAAGCGCTTGCGGATCAATGGAAACGAATCGGCGTGGTTCTGGATTTGAGGCCGCTGGAATCCGCGACGCTCAACTCCGACATCGCGCACGGCAGTTTCCAGCTCTACACCTACCGATGGTATGGCGGCAACAGTGATCCAGACATTTTCGAGTATGTCTTCAGCTCGAAGAAGTTCCCGCCGGATGGGGCGAACCGCGGCCACTACAAGAATCCGGTTCTGGATACGCTGCTCGATCAGGCCCGCGTGGAACTAGACCGTGAAAAGAGAAGAGCGATTCTTTCGCGCATTCAAAGCATCGTTGCGGACGACGAGCCGTATATCAATCTATGGTACATGGACAATGTTTGCGTGTACCGGAACCGTTTGTCTGGGACCATGCTTGCACCGGGCGGAGATTATGACTTTTTGAACTCAGTCATATTACAGTGATTGGACCCAATGAGGCCGAAGCCGCGAAATGAGGTTGCTGAAGAGAAATTGCAACGCCTGGCGTCAGGCTTTGAATGCCTTTTCGATTTCGGATTCCGGGATGACGCCTTCGCGCACCACGGTCCAATCGTCGCCATCGATGCGGACGATAGTCGAAGCAAGCGTGGCGCCCGTATCACCCGTATCGAGGATGAACGGAATGCGGTCGCCTAGCTGTTTGACGATCTGGTTCGCGTTCGTGCAGGAGGGGAAACCCGAGAGATTCGCGCTCGTGCCCGTAATCGGGCCTCCCACCGCGTCAATCAGAGCAGCCGTGACGCGCGAGTTGGGCCAACGGAGGGCGACGCGACCGCTATTGCCCGTGACCTTGAGTGGTAAGCGATACGTGGCTCGAACCACGATGGTCAGCGCGCCAGGCCAGAATTTGTGCGCGAGAATCAGAAATGCATCTGGAATGTCGCGGGCCAGCGACACGGCCTCCTCGACCGAGTTGACCAGAATGGGCAGCGCCTTTGTTTCCGCGCGGCCCTTGATTTCAAATACGCGCTCGACTGCCGCCAGGTTAAAGGGATCGGTGCAGAGACCGTAAAAAGTGTCGGTGGGGACGCCGATGACCCGTCCGCGCTTGATGAAGCCGGCAGCATAGTCGATAACATGCTGCTCGGGTTGCTCGGATGATATTTTGTGGACTTCGACGGGCAAGTGATCGCTCGCGACGGGCTGCGCCGCAGTAAGCACGCAAGCTATCACAGCCGCCGCCGAGTAAGCAAGATGGAGGTTCGATGAAGCCACCTATCGGCAGAGGAAACGCGCCAGTGGAAGAGATTGTGAGCCGCGACAACAAGTGGTTGAAGCGTTTTCGCTCAGCCCTTCGCGGGGCTGGCCTAAAAGAGGGCGAACCAATTGGTGTCGAGGGGCCGAGGCTGGTGGAAGAAGCCCTTCGTACAAGAGTTGAAGTGATGGCGTTGTTGGTAAGCGCGTCTGGCGAGGACGACCTCGACCGAATTCTGCGCCTGGCGGCGGTTCGGCCTCGCATCCTCCGGACATCGGACAAGCTATTCGCGGGCGTTGCCGGAACGGAAACGCCGCAAGGCGTGGCCGCGCTTGTGAAGCAACCTTCGTGGGGATTTGACGACGTGCTGCGCGGCGCTCCCGCGCAGGACGGTTCCTTCAGCGCAGATCAAGCACTCGTAGTCGTGCTCGCTGGCGTTCAGGACCCGGGGAATGTTGGCACGATCATAAGGTCGGCGGAAGCATTTGGTGCGACGGGCGTGATGACCATGCGAGGGACCGCCGACCCTTGGTCGCCGAAGGCGCTGCGTTCCTCGGCTGGGTCGGCATTGCGACTGCCCGTGCTCCGCGGGCTGGCAATAGCAATCCTGCTGGCGCAACTGCGTGTTGCGCAGGTGAGGATTCTTGCGGCGACCTCGAGCCAAGAGGTTTCTGACAAGAATCCTGTTTTAGAGTTCGACGGGCGCATCGCGATTTTCGTTGGCAACGAAGGTGCGGGATTGCCTGCGGAAGTCGAGCGCGCCGCGGATGCGAGAATCTCCATTCCGATGAGCGAGTCCGTCGAATCCCTCAACGCGGCAGTTGCGGCGTCATTGCTTTTGTACGAAGCGGCGAGGCACAGAAGGAAGCTAGCTTAATAGAAAGATCCATCGGATGCGCAACGCAAACAATGCTGCCCCACGGAGAGCATAATCCGGAAAAGTGAACACGCAACAGTGCAAGTCCCGCCCAGAGTTTCAGGATGGTTTGGCCGGGGCTGGCGTTGCTGGGACCGGAGGTTTCAAATGAGCGCTCACGTTCGCTGTGTGTCGCTCCTTGACGCGGGTCTTTTCGGTCTTTGTCATCAATCCGGCAGCGGAAATCACCACCTGGTATTCCCCTGGTGCGAGCTGCTCCGCTCGGTAGTCCCCATTGGCGTCTGTTTTGACTGTGATGGATTCCTTGGTTTGCGTGTCGGTGATGACGACCGTGGCGCCGGCAAGCGGCGCGCCATGGTTGTCGGCGACCTTTCCGGCGATCGAACCGGTGGCCGCCGGAGCTTTGACCGGGGTAGACGTCTGACCGAAAGCGGACAACTGCCAGTGGGAGAGAACTGCGATAATCAACGCAATTGACAGAATGAAGGTTATGCGCTTCATGGCACTCCGTTTCGTCTAATGCAATCGAGCGCGATTACAACTTCAACAGCTCGCGAAGCCGGCGCGTCTGCGCACGCGAGACTGGAATTTCCGACTGCCGCTTATCATCCATTTTGAGCATGTAACTCGATTTGAACCAAGGAACAACTTCCTTGATGTGGTTGATATTGACGAGGTACGACCGATGCGCGCGCCAGAATTTGTCTGCGTCGAGCGCCGCTGCAAGTTCTTCAATCGTGCGGTAGTTCGAGACGCCCTCGGCGTCGCGCGCGAAGATGGTGATCGTGCCGTCCTGGATCGAGACGTAAATCACGTCCTCCGAATCGACCAAAAACATCCGGGACTGCGATTTTACGAGAAGCTTCACCGGCTGATCAGTTGCCGGCGTCCTCTCGCCTAGATGTAGCTGACTAATAAGGCCTTCCAGTCGCTCAATGGGCGGAGTTTTGGCATCGGCAATTCTCTTCGCGCGCTGGACCGCCTTCACGATGCGCGCCTTGTCGAACGGCTTCAGAATGTAATCGATGGCGTTCACTTCAAAAGCGTGGACGGCATAATTGTCGAACGCGGTTGCGAAAACAATCTGCGGGAGCCGTACTTTGCGTTCGACGAGCTTCTTGATCACGCCGAACCCGTCCAACCCAGGCATATCCACGTCGAGAAAAACCAGATCGGGATCATGTTCCTTGATGAGCGTGAGCGCCTCAATCCCGTTCTTGCCTTGAGCAACCAGGTTGATTTCGGGCAAACTTTTCAGGAGAAACGCGAGTTCGTCGCGGGCGGGGCGTTCATCATCAACAATGATCGTGTTCAGTGGCATGCTGGGAAAACGTAGACGGCTGCGTTCAGCGACCAAGTATATGCAACCAACTCCCGAGCGGCAAGAAGGCAAAGCACGTAGCATGCCCAGGGGCGGAGCACGACCGGCAAAACGCAAATCCCGCGTCACGAGGCCGCAGTAGGGTAAAATCGACGACCACAATCAAGGAGGAGATCGCGTGACCGGCACAAAATCAGAGCGAACAAAAGACAGGGCGGCAATCACTAGCAGCACAGAGGTTTTCGCGGGACGCGTCTTCCATGTTCGCCGGGAGCGCATCATCGAACCGAGCGGGCTCGACGTGACCCGTGAAATTATTGTGCACCCAGGGTCCGTGGTCGTTTTACCGGTATTCCCCGACGGACGCATCCTCCTGATTCGGCAATTTCGCCACGCGGCAAGCCAGAGCATGTGGGAGTTGGTCGCTGGGCGAAAGGACGAGGGAGAGAACTTCCTGCAAGCGGCTCACCGCGAATTGCAGGAGGAAACAGGCTACACGGCTCGGCGGATGGAAAAACTCCTCGAAGTATTCCCTTCCCCGGGGTTTCTGGCGGAACGCATGCTCATTTATCTCGCCGAGAGTCTCGAGAAGGGCCAAGCACGCCCGGAAGACGACGAGAGAATTACATCGCGGATTTTCAATTTATCCGAAATCGAACGCTGGATTCGCAGCCGCAAGATCCGCGACGCGAAAACAATCGCGGGCATTCTCTATTACGCAAAGTTTATGGCCCGGGGCAGGCGGCGTTGATTCTGCGTTATGCCTTCGCGCCAGCGCGGCTGAACACTTTGGCCTTTGCAGCCCGCGCTATGCAAAAGGCGATTGGAGTACACCATGGAGAATAGAGAGGTCGCGAAACTTTTGCGAGAAACGGCGCAACTGCTCGAAATCGATGGCGCCATTGTCGGGCGGTATCGGAGCTACGAGAAGGTTGCGGAACTCCTCGACTCCTTGCCCGAACGAATTGAGGACGTTGCGAAAGACGATGCGAAGTTGAAGGCGCTGCCCGGCGTCGGCGAAGGCATGGCGGAACACATTCATGAAATCCTCCGCACGGGCGAGTATAGCCTTCGCCACAAGCTGCTCAAGAAATACCAGCCCACCATCCTCGATCTTCTCCAACTCCAATCTCTCGGCCCGAAGAAGGTCGCGTTGCTATGGAAGAAATTCAAAGTGGCGACGGTCGAGGGCGTCGAAAAACTCGCCCGTGAAGGGAAACTGCGCGAGGTGGAAGGTTTTGGGGAGAAGAGCGAGCAGAACATTTTGAAGGCCGCGGACCTGTTCAAGCGGTCCGCCGGGCGGTTTCTTATAAACGTTGCGGATGAGGAAGCCCAGAAGCTGTGCGCATACATTCTCGATGCGGGCGAGGCAATCGAGTCTGTGACGCCGGCAGGGTCCCTACGCCGCGGGAAAGAAACCATTGGAGACCTCGACTTGTTGGTCTCCATGCACCCAAGCCGCGACGTGCAAAAAGATGTCGATGCCGTTGCCGAACATATCCTCCGGTATCCGGCCATCCAGCAAAAGCTCGCCCATGGCGAGAACAAAGCGAGCGTGCTTCTCGATGGCGGCCTGCAAGTGGATGTGAGACTGCTCGAAAGCGCCAGCTTTGGCGCGGCGCTGCTGTACTTCACTGGATCGAAGGAGCACAACGTCGCGTTGCGCGGACGCGCCAACGAAATGGGCTGGACGCTGAACGAGTATGCGCTGACATCGTTGAAGGGCGGCAAGGTGGCGGCGCGCGCGACGGAACAGGAAATATACGAGCGGCTAAAGCTCGGATACATCGAGCCTGAACTCCGCGAAAACACGGGCGAGATCGAAGCGGCCGAAATGGGCTGGCTGCCGAAGCTCGTAAAGCTGGAAGATATATGCGGCGATTTGCAGATGCACACAACGGCGTCCGACGGAAACAATTCGATTGAGGAAATGGGCGAGGCCGCGCGGAAGCTTGGCTACGAATATATCGCGCTCACCGACCATTCGAAGGCAGTCACCGTCGCGAATGGGATGGACGAAAAACGGACGCTGGAACAGATCAAGAAGATCCGCGCCGCGCAGCAGCGTGTGGAAGATATTCGGTTGCTGGCGGGCATCGAGGTGGACATCCTGAAAGACGGCCGGCTCGACCTGGACAATGAGGTCCTCGCGCAGCTCGACGTGGTGGTCGCGTCGGTCCACTCGTACATGAATCAGGACCGGGCGGAAATGACAGATCGCTTGCTGGCGGCTATCGAGAATCCCTACACTCAAATCATCGCGCATCCGACCGGGCGGCTCGTGCTCCGGCGCGACGCTTTCGTTTACGACATGGAGAGAATCTTCGATGCGGCGAAGAAACATGGGGTCGCCATGGAATGCAACGCCTACCCGGACCGTTTGGATCTGAAAGACGTTCACCTGCGAATGGCGAAAGAACGCGGCGTGAAGATCGTGATTTCGACGGACTCGCATGCGGCCAAGAATCTGACGTTCATGAAATATGGCGTCGAAACCGCGCGGCGTGGCTGGATTGAGAAGAGCGATGTAATCAACACGCTGCCTCTTGAACAGTTCCTCGCTGCGTTGAGACCAAAACCTCATGCAGCTCAGCCAAAGGCAGCCAAGAGAAGGCAGGCGCGATCGTGACCCCAACGCGGAAAGCGATGAAGGCGGCCGTCGCTACAGACAATAGGGAACATTTGGAGGAGACAAGGCGTACCTGATAGAGAAGGCTGGAAGCGGAGTATAGGTACGACGTCGACCGTAGCAGTTTGTCTGTGGCGATGCCATATTTCCGTGCGTCACCGGCGAAGGGGCCAACGTGGTCCGGCCAACTGGAATCGGAACGGAGAGATCTTCATGAAAAGGGAAATCCTGGTTGCATTTGCAATTCTTTCACTTTCGGTGGGGATGTTTGCCGGCTCGCCACGCGCGGATGAGTGGTCCAAGAGTTACGCGATCAACGGTCGCGCCGATCTCCACGTCTCGACCGACGACGGCAATGTTTCGATTACTTCGGCGGACCAAAAGCAAATCGACGCGCGCGTTATCACGGATGGGTACAAGATCGGCCCTCACGACGTGCGAATCGAGGAAAGCCAAAACGGAAATCAAGTCACAGTAAACGTAAGAATATCGCATGGGGGATGGCCGATGATTCAATTCGGAGGGCACAAGTCCCTGCGAGTGGAATTGCGCGTTCCCCGTGACTTGGACATTGACGCCCACACAGGCGATGGAAATGTTTCGACGCAGGGCGCTTCGGGACGAATTCACATTGATTCGGGCGATGGCAATGTGACTGCGGATGGCCTGAAGGGGGACATCTCGTTTCGAACGGGCGACGGAAACATCCAAGCGACCAACCTTGACGGCGCCGTGCGCGCCGACACAGGCGACGGGCGTGTTGTGGTGAAAGGCCGCTTCGATTCGCTCAACCTAAAATCGGGCGACGGCAATATCGACGCAGAAGCATCCTCTGGTTCTACGACAACCTCCGGCTGGACATTGCAATCGGGGGACGGTCAAGTCTTTCTTCGCGTGCCCGGGGATTTTCATGCGGACCTTGAAGCACACACCGGGGACGGCAGCATCACCCTGGACATGCCCATCAGCGTCGAAGGCTCCCTGAGCCGCTCCTCGATTCGCGGAAAAATGAACGGCGGCGGCGGGTTCGTCAAGATTACCACGGGCGACGGCTCCATCCACATCGCGAAACTCTAGCCAAAACCCGATAGCAACGTCACTCCATTTCCCCGAGGAATCTTCAGGATTGGAATTGCAAATCGCGCTGGGTTGCAGCATGATGTTTTGTTTTGCATCACACGGCGCTCGCCTTCGTGCCGATAAATGGAGATTGGAGCGCGCCAGCGAGCCAGTTTGTCGCGGCAATTCTGTGAACGGTTCCCGGCGTCTATAGGGACAAGTTCAGCGCCGAACGGGAGACGCGTCGGGCAAAATAATTAATAGAAGCTAGGGGGACACCAGATGCGCAGGCCAGCGAGTATAGCTACGCCAAAAGGAAAGCTAGGAATACTTACGCCCGGAATGGGCGCCGTCAGCACAACCGTAATGGCAGGTGTGGAATTGGTCCGCCGAGGTGAATCGATTCCTGTCGGCTCCTTGACTCAGATGGGAACAATCCGTCTTGGAAAGCGAACCGAAGGGCGGGCGCCAAAGATTAAGGAATTTGTCCCTCTTGCAAAGCTCGATGATATCGTATTCGGCGGCTGGGACATCTTCCCTGACGACGCATACGAAGCCGCCTCAAAAGCGGGGGTACTCAGCGTTCAGGATCTCGCGAAAGCGCAGAAGTTTCTGAAGACCGTCAAGCCGATGAAGGCGGCATTCGATCAGAATTGGGTGCGCAACCTGCATGGCACACACGTAAAAAAGGGTAAAACGAAATTCGATCTCGCCGACCAAATCCGCCAAGACATTCGTGATTTCAAAAAGAAGAATAAACTCGACCGCCTGGTGATGGTTTGGTGCGCGTCCACCGAGGTGTACCTGAAGCCAGAGGATGTGCATAAAGACCTGCATTCGCTCGAGAAGGGCATGAAGTCCAACCATCCCGCCATTCCTCCGTCGATGCTCTACGCCTATGCGGCGATCAGCGAAGGCATCCCCTTCGTCAACGGCGCGCCCAATCTAACGGTGGACATCCCCGCTCTGGAAGACTACGCAAAGACCAAGGGAGTGCCCATCGGTGGGAAGGATTTCAAGACCGGCCAAACAATGATGAAGACGATTCTTTCCCCCGGATTCAAGGCGCGGATGCTTGGGTTGAATGGATGGTTCTCCACGAATATTTTGGGAAATCGCGACGGCGAAGTGCTCGACGACCCCGGGTCATTCAAGACGAAGGAAGAATCGAAGCTCGGAGCGCTCGAATTCATTTTGCAGCCGAAGCTCTATCCCGAACTTTATGGCAAGTTCTACCACAAGGTCCGCATCAACTATTACCCGCCGCGGGGCGACAATAAAGAGGGCTGGGACAACATCGATATCTTCGGATGGCTCGGCTACCCGATGCAGATCAAAGTGGACTTCCTCTGCCGCGACTCGATCCTGGCCGCACCGATCGTTCTCGACTTGGCGCTCTTCTTCGATCTCGCACAGCGCGCCGGCATGCGAGGCATCCAGGAGTGGCTGAGCTTTTACTTCAAATCCCCGATGTGCGCGCCCGAGCTTTATCCCGAGCACGACCTGTTCATCCAATTGATGAAGCTGAAGAACACGTTGCGATGGATGATGGGCGAGGAATTGATAACTCACCTCGGCGCGGAATATTACGATTGACGCCTTTCTCGGCGCGCGACACGGGACACAGGAAACCGGCTACCAACCAATGAAGAAGACCAAGACGCCTATTTCGACAGCTAGACGCTCAAAGATATGGAGGCAAATCGTCTTCCTTGCTTCCATCGTGGCATTTCGCGCCGCTCCCGCACTCGCTGAAGTGAAGCTCCCGGCGATTATTACAAGTCACATGGTGGTCCAGCGTGAACGCCCGCTGCACATCTGGGGCAGCGCTGCTCCGGGCGAGAATGTCTCCGTTTCCTTCCGCGGCGAGACTCGCGCCGCGACCACGGACGCTTTGGGTCGATGGAGTGTGGGCCTGTCGCCCGGTGCGGCCGGCGGCCCTTTTGAAATGGAAATCCACGGCGAAAACACCATCAAACTCTCGGACATCCTGGTTGGCGACGTGTGGCTGGCATCCGGGCAATCGAACATGGAATTCCCAACGCGGCTGGCTGCGAATGCAACCGCGGAATTGGCGGCTGCCAACCACCCGCGACTTAGACTGTTACACGTGAATAGGGCTTCCTCCGATTACCCGCTCGAAGATGTTTCCGCTGAGCCGTGGACAGCGTGCTCGCCCGAAAGCGTGGCGGATTTTTCGGCTGTCGCATATTTCTTTGCGAAAGACATTCAAGATCATCAGAACGTGCCAATCGGCTTGATTGAGGCGAGTTGGGGCGGCACGCCAGCGGAAGCTTGGACGAGTCTTGGAGCTTTCTCAGCCAACGCTTCGTTCATGCCAATCTTGGCGGCGTACTCCAAAATGACGGATGACGAATCCGTATGGTCGATCGAACGAGCAAGGCAAGAGCGCGAAATCGAAGCGGCCAAGGTCGCTGGCAAGGAGGCCCCTCGTTTTCCTTGGCACCCGGAACTGAAATCGTGGGCTCCTGCGGGCGATTACAACGGCATGATTGCGCCTCTCACTCGATTCCCCATCCGAGGAGTGATCTGGTATCAGGGCGAGAGCAATACTGATCCGGCCCGAGCCCCTCTGTATGAAAGCTTGCTCAAGACATTGATCCAGGGCTGGCGCGAACAATGGGGTGAAGGCGACTTTCCTTTTCTGATCGTGCAGCTTGCGAATTTCAAACCCGACAAGGAAGGCATGTGGCCTGAGGTTCGCGACGCACAGCGAAAATCGCTCGTTCTTAGGAACACGGGGATGGCAGTCACGATCGACATTGGAAATCCAAGCGACATTCACCCGACAAACAAACAGGAAGTCGGCCACAGGCTGGCCTTGGCTGCGCGCGCAATTTCGTATTCGGAGAAAATCGAATACTCGGGGCCGCTGTACCGGCAAACGACGCGCGAGGATCACAGTCTCCGCGTTTGGTTCGACCACGCCGCAAGCGGGCTCGTGATGGAAGGAGGTGTTCTGAAGGGCTTTGAGGTTGCCGGCGCTGACCGTCATTTCGTCCCAGCGGACTCCTACACCGATGAATTGACTGTCGTTGTTTCCAGCGCGCAGGTCCCGTCGCCGCAGTACGTCCGATACGACTGGGCCAGCAGCCCGGAAGGCAATCTCTACAACGACGACGCACTTCCTGCCTCGCCCTTCGAGTCCCAGCCATAGAAGAGCGCGACGCACTACGTGATAACAAAACGCCCCGGCATTGCGGCCGGGGCGTTTGCACATTCACGATTTGATTTGACTGTTTCCTACTTACTTCCAGTCCCCCACGTCCTAGACGTCGAAATAGAGGATGAACTCCTGCGGATGCGGGCGCAGGCGCACGGTGTCCAATTCTTTCTTCCGCTTGTATTCCAGCCAGGTCTCGATCAAGTCCTTCGTGAAAACTTTGCCCTTCAGAAGGAACGCATGATCCGCCTCGAGCGCATTGAGAACTTCCTCCAGGCTCCCAGGCGTGGATTTCACCTTAGCCTTCTCCGCGGGCTCGAGCTCGTAGAGGTCCTTATCGATTGGGTCGGGCGGAGCAATTTTCTTCTCGATGCCATCCAGGCCGGCCATCATTATGGCGCTCATCGCCAAGTACGGGTTGGCGGCCGGGTCGGGACATCGGAACTCGACGCGCTTAGCCTTCTCGCTGCGGGAGTAAACCGGTATTCGACAGCAAGCGCTGCGGTTCCGTTGAGAGTAGATCAGATTGATGGGGGCTTCATATCCGGGAACCAACCGGCGGTAGGAATTGGTAGTCGGTGCACAGAGCCCTAGGAGCGCGGGGGCGTGCGCCAGAATGCCTCCAATGTAATGGATGGCAACCTGGCTGAGGCCAGCGTACCCGGCCTTGTCGTAGAAGACGTTCGTCTTGTTCTTCCACAAGCTGGAGTGAACGTGCATTCCAGAGCCGTTGTCCTGGAAGAGTGGCTTGGGCATGAAAGTGACCGTCTTGCCATGCTTGCGGGCGACGTTCTTGGTGACGTACTTGAACTTCATGACGTTGTCGCCCATCTTGACCAGCGTGTCGTAATGCATGTCGATTTCGGTCTGGCCTGCCGTGCCCACTTCGTGGTGGTGCATTTCCGACCGAACGCCGATGCGGTTGAGGGTCAGCATCATTTCCGTTCGAATATCTTGCAGTGTGTCGTTGGGAGGTACCGGGAAGTAGCCTTCCTTGTATCGGATCTTGTAACCGGTGTTGTTCTTTCCCTCGGCGCCTTCCTTGCCGCTATTCCAGAATCCTTCGTCGGAGTCCACGTAGTAGAAGCCATGGTTATAGGATTGGGCATAGCGAACGCTGTCGAAGATGTAGAACTCCGCCTCTGGCCCAAAGTACGCAGTATCGGCGATCCCCGTGGATTTCAAATGCGCTTCGGCTTTTTTGGCCACGTGGCGCGGGTCGCGGGAGTAGAAGGCTCCCGTCACCGGATCTTTCACGTCGCAAATGATGCTCAAGGTCTTGGTCAGGGTGAAGGGGTCCACAAAGGCAGTGTCAGGGTCGGGCATCAGGAGCATGTCGCTCTCGTCGATCGCCTGAAAGCCGCGAATGCTCGATCCGTCGAAACCCAGCCCTTCGGAGAAAGATGCCTCATCGAACTCGGCCCCGGAAAGAGTGAAGTGCTGCCACAGGCCCGGCAAATCCACAAATTTCACATCTACGACTTCGATCTTTTCGTCCTTGATTAACTGCAAGACTTCCTTTGCTGTCATTCTTGGTTCTCCTGTCGTCGCAATGGCGTCGAAGAGTTTTTCCGCTAAGATTTTGACCAGAGGCCTGTCCTAAGCTAGCTCAGGGCTGGTTGGCCAAGCTGGGTAGGGTATCGCGCACACCTACTGTCGTCAAATCCAAAAAAGTGATTGCTTGCATGTCATTGACCAGAAATTTGGATGCAACGCATCGAAAAATGTGATGGATGAAGAATTTGCCGATAGAAGTCACGCCATTGGATTTCAAGTCCCCAATCTCACGGCTGTTTTTCAAAAACCGACTTCATGTCCATGTCGCCCATCCCTCCGGAGATGTGCGTTTTGACGGTGAGGGTCTTCCCGTCGGCGTCGAGCGTGTATTTGCTCGTGAACTTACCCTCGCCGTTAGGTCCATTCATTGTTGAATCCACGACAAGCGAGTTGCCGTCCCAACGAGCCTTATGCTTCACTTCCCCGCCAAACATGCTGCTTGCTGTGGTTTCCTTGCCATCGGTCGAAAGATCCATGGTGAAGTTCATGTCACCCATGGGGCCGCCTATTTGCGAAATACCAATCTTCACCGAAGGCTCATTGTCCACGATCTTGTCGGTCTCACTTATTGGTGGGGGAAAGTCTCCGAAAGTGCTTTTGCTCAAATTGAGTATCCATGTCCCAGTCAAGTTCGGCGTTGCCTGAGCGCCTATGGATGAAGCGGCAACCGCGGGCGAAGAGGCCGTTGCTGGCGAAGTCGTCGTTATTGACGAAGACGCGCTTGCTGGCGCGGCCGTAGCCGCCGGTGAAGAAGATGGCGCAGCAGCAGAAGTCGTTGCAGCAGCAGAAGAGGAGGTGGCCTCTGAATCCCTCACCCTATCAAATACCATCTTTCGAGTCCGCTCACCCATCGCGCTTTTCATATTTGAACTGACTGTCATCGCCATCGCGTCCTGAGACAACGAATATGTGTCTGTTTCCTCTACGTCGTTGCCCTGATAATCCAAAAGCATCTTCACGATTAGGGAGCCGTCCTGCCACGTCGATGAAATGCTCAGCAAAGTGGCTCGACCAACTATGGGACCTGAGTCTGGCGTGTACTTTGTTTCCTTTCCGTCGGTCGAAAATGTCAGAACGAATTCCCGCTTCCCGTACTGACTCTCCGACTCAACGCTCTGCTTGATGACGGAGCCACGCTGTTCGATCACGTCCGTCCCGCCGGTTGGAGCCGGCATTTGGCCGAAGTCGGTCTTCTCGAGATTGAGTTTCCACGTCCCACTAAGGTCCGGCGTCTGCTGCGCCAAACTCGCTGTCGCGAATGCCGTTGCTGCCATCACAATCATCAAAGCCTTGCGAAGCATGATTCCTCCTCCGCTCGCTTGCAAACATTGGCGTGCAAATCCTGCATCTGCATTTCTGTTCTACGTGCGAACGCAGAATGATGTTACCAGTTTTCTGATTCCTTCTCGAAGACGTCGGGCGACTGTTCTCCCCACTAGGGTCGGTGCTTCTTGCGAGATTGAGAATCGGCCCAAGGCTCTACATATGAATACGTTGCGAGGATACTCCATTCGCAAAGGTCGCGATTTTTCGCATGTTTGCGAACGCAATTCTCGGCGCGCAAACTCTGTGCGCACAATGTTTTGCGTCACCCCTGCCGACCAATCCGATTTGCAGCGTTTGATATAATAGGAGGTTTCAAGGCGACGTTTGGCGCCGGCAGGATGACATGGCGCGGGAGTTCTAATATACGGTACCGGGATTAGAAATCGTCGTAAGTGGCCGAAAAGAAAGAACAAAAGAAGTTCTAATATACGGTAAACGGGGGTCTCAGGAATTATGTTAGGTATCGCAAGCTCAATCCAGGGGGCGAGTGAAGACAAAAGCAGACCCTTCGACTCGTCACCGCTGATGCGGAGACTCGCTCAGGGTGACGATCCCTCGCCGGATCGTCATGTACGGTAAAACGGGGTCGCAGGAATTATGTCAAGTAAGACATGCGATTTGGGCGATGGACAAGGGCAAGTGCAGATCTCTCGTCGGCCAGAGCCTGGTCCCGCCAACAGGCGCGGGACGCACAAACCGCGCCTCTGTCGAGATGACAACGAAAGGCTGAGGCAAAACCGAAGGCACGGCACAAGCGCCGATGCCAGGGGAGGCCGAATATGCTAACTTGGTTGGCAGCAAAAATTGCGACTTTCGGCCACGGCCAAGCAGCATATGGAGCTACAAGACGATGAAGAGTTCCTACAACGGCGTACGTCCCCCCTCCACGGGCAGAGGCATCGAATACTTGAATGGCCAATTTCGCGTCCCGGACCAGCCAATCATCCCATTCATAGAAGGCGATGGGACGGGACGCGACATCTGGCGAGCGTCGCGGCGCGTGTTCGACGCAGCTGTGGAAAAAGCCTACGGCGGGAAACGAAAGGTCGAATGGTTGGAAGTCTTCGCCGGAGAGAAATCATTCAATCAATTCAATGAGTGGCTGCCGCAGGACACGGTCGACGCGATTCGCGATTTTCGTGTGGCGATTAAAGGGCCGCTGACGACTCCAGTAGGCGGCGGAATTCGGTCTCTGAATGTGACGCTGCGGCAAATGCTCGACCTCTACGCATGCGTCAGGCCAGTGCGCTATTTCGAGGGCGTGCCGTCGCCGGTTCGGAATCCCGAGCGGATGAACGTCGTCATCTTCCGCGAGAACACGGAGGACGTTTACGCGGGGATTGAATGGAAATCGGGAACGCCCGAGGTGAAAAGACTGATCGGCTTCTTGAACGAGGAGATGCTGAAGGGCGACACGAAGCGCATCCGCGAAGATTCGGGCGTCGGAATCAAGCCAATGTCGCCTACGGGAACCAAGCGCCTGGTGCGGCGCGCAATCCAGCACGCGATCGACCATGGCCGCAAGGTCGTGACGCTGGTTCACAAAGGCAACATCCAGAAATTCACGGAAGGCGCCTTCCGCGATTGGGGATACGAGATAGCAACGCAGGAATTCAGGCAACCAATCGTGACCGAGCGGGAAAGCTGGATTCTCGATAACAAAGATCGCAACGAGGACCTGGCCATCGAACAGAACGCGTCGATGATCGAGCCGGGCCTCGAACAGGCAACAGAAGAATTCAAGAAGAAGATTTATGACGAGGTGAAGGCAACGTTGGACGCGCTTTACGGTTCGCACGGGCGCGGGCAATGGAAGAAGAAGATACTTGTGAATGACCGCATCGCCGACTCCGTCTTCCAGCAGGTGTTGACGCGCGCCGATGAGTATCAAGTCTTCGCTACGCCAAACCTCAATGGCGATTATCTGTCGGATGCGTGCGCCGCGCAGGTGGGAGGACTCGGAATGGCCCCGGGCGCAAACATCGGAGACGGCTTCGGAGTGTTCGAGGCAACTCACGGGACAGCTCCGAAATACGCGGACAAGGACGTGATCAACCCCAGCTCCGTGATGCTTTCCGGAGTGATGATGTTCGACTTCCTTGGCTGGAACGAGTCGGCGCGCTTGATTGAAAGCGGGATCGCGAAAACAATCCAGCAGAAACGCGTGACATACGATCTTGAGAGGCTCATGCCCGGCGCAACAAAACTCGGTACGTCCGAATACGCCGCGGCAATCATCGAAAACATGTAAGGCAGAAGACGTCGGACTGATTTCTCAAGGAGAGGCAATAATGCGAAAGAAAGTGACAGTAGTGGGTGGAGGATTTGTCGGATCGACAACGGCGCAGCGAATTCACGACTCAGGACTTGCTGATGTCGTGCTGACCGATATTCTCGAAGGCGTTCCTGCCGGCAAGGCGCTCGACATGCTCGAATCTGGCCCCATCCTGGGGTCGAATGCCAATGCCGTCGGAATTTCCACGGCCGCGGGAAATTACAGCGAGACAGCGAATAGCGATGTCGTAGTCGTGACTGCGGGATTTCCGCGCAAGCCGGGAATGAGCCGCGACGATTTGCTGAAGGCGAATTACGACGTCATCAAAACGGTGATCGATGCCGTTGCCAAACACTCGCCCAACGCGATTCTGATCATGGTGACCAACCCGCTCGACGTGATGGCGCATGCCGCGTTCAAAATCAGTCACTTCCCGAAAAACCGCGTGGTCGGCATGGCTGGCGTGCTCGATTCGGCGAGAATGAGCGCGTTCGTGGCGGCCGAACTCGGCGTATCGGTGGAGAACGTGCACTCGTTCGTCCTCGGCGGCCACGGCGACGATATGGTGCCGCTAGCGCGCTACTCGACTGTCGCAGGAATTCCCCTCCCTGATTTGCTGCCGAAAGAAAAGATCGACGCCATCGTGACGCGAACTCGAAAGGGCGGCGCGGAAATCGTAAACCTCTTGAAGACTGGCTCGGCGTACTATGCGCCATCAGCCGCCGTGGCCGAGATGGTCGAATCGATTCTGAAGGACAAGAAAAAGATTCTACCGTGTGCGGCATACCTCGAAGGCGAATACGGAATCAAGGGGCTGTTCGTTGGCGTGCCCGTGAAGCTCGGCGCGGGCGGCGTCGAACAGGTCATCGAAGTCAAACTCACGGCCGAGGAGAAAGCGGCACTCGATAAATCGGCTGCCTCCGTCCGCGAATTGGTCAACGTCCTGGGGCTGTAGGTGTGCGGGGCCGGGGCGACTGGCAAAAGCGCTAGATGATTAGCTTGAAGCGAGGCCACATCTCCGCGAGCGGCGCGCGTGGATTGTGGCACAAATAGATTGGGACGGTTTGCTCGGCAGGCATCGCGAGAGGGTTCGTGACCGTCGCAACGAGCCGGGCGTCGCCAAATAATTCTTTAAGTTCGGCCGAGCGCTCGCCAAACAAAATCACGCATGCGCCGGAATAGTCTCGCGGCCCCCAGTAAAAGTAGCTGTTGTGACCGCTGATAGCTCGCGGCAGGCCAAGCTTCGGCCCGTAATAATCGATTGCTCCTGCTTCGCCGTAGTCGCCACCGAAAATCGCGCAGTTCGCGCGCTCGGAGTCCGGCAGACCATGATAGACGCTTGCGACGGTTGCCGCCGTTTTGTCCCAGCCGATCATGTCACCGTAAAGCTGTGGGAGCGGCGCAGCGGAATCGCGTTCGGTCTTTACGGGACGCGCAAGCGGAATGGCTTGCGAGTATCGCAAGAACGCGTTCACAGGCAGCAGAGGCACGCCGAACGGAACAGTGATCAGTGCACTCACGACGAGCAGCACCGGATATGCGATCTTCAGCCAACGTCGATGGGGTCGCGCAACAAATCTCTCGAAAGCGACGCCCCCTGCAGCCAGCAGCATGGGGTACGCGGGAAACGGATAGTAGGATTTCCCACCGAACGCCACGAAAATTCCGAGGACAAATAGGTAAGTCCATCCGACAAAGCGAAAACGTTTCCCTTCCCTTGCTGCGAATAACCAAACGAGACCTGCGAGCCAAACCGGCAGCGCGACCGGATGCATGAAAAGAACCTGCTCGCCCAGGAAGCGCAGTGGCGTGATGCTTGCGTTCTTAAACTGCTGCGCGTTGCGAACAACTTCAAACTGCGGCCAGCCGTTGCGCGCCTCCCACAGCAAATTCGGAAGGAACAATGCCAGCGCAACGAGGCCCCCGATCCAAATCCATTTCGATCGGAAGAGACGCGACTCGCCGGCCAGGACAAGCCCTGCAACCAGCCCGATGCCGAACACGAACATCGTGTGCTTGTTCTCGAGTCCCAAGCCGGCAACGCCCCCGACGGCGAGCCACAATCTTGGCGAAGCACCTTTAACGATCCGCACGACGATCCATGCGCACAAGAGCCAGAAGACCGGCTCGAATGCGTTCATCGAGAGGAAGCTATTGAATGCGAGGCTCAGCGGCGCAAACAACATAGCAACAGCAGTAAGCGATTGAGCGAGACGGCCTCCGCCGAGGTCGCGCGCGAACAAGCCCACCAGGAAAACCAACACCGCTCCGGCAAGTGCGGGCTGCAAGCGAATTGAGACGATTGAGTCGCCAAAAAGATGGCGCGAGAACCAAGATACCAGCGCTACCAGCGGTGGCTGGTCCACGTAGCCCCAGGCCAAGTGTTGGCCGCAGGCCATGTAGTAGAGTTCATCGCGGAAGAAACCGTAGCGGGTGATCCCGGCAAATTGCAGCAGAAGTCGGGCAAAGGCTAGCGTGCCAAGGGTTAGATTTCCATTGAGAATGAATTCGTGCCAAAGAACTCGAGCGCCGCGGTGCTCGTCAGCCCTCGTGAGAATTGTCTCGTCCATTCTCGATGGGTGCCACCGCCTCAGGCCGATCCACAGTGGAGGCCCATAGTGGAGACGCCGGCGTTTCAGAAGCGGTGATTCGATCTGACACACCGACCTCTCGCAAAACAATGCGTTAGTATCCCTCAATTACTCAGCGCAACCCATCCTAGGGCTTCTTGGGGGTTGCGGGTGCGGCAGGCGCAGCGACGGGCGAAATGATCGTCGCGGAAACGATCTTGTCGAGCTTCGGGAAAGCTTTCTCTAGGTACGCCTTCCCTCCCTCGGTGATTTCGCCCTGATGGTTCGTCGGCGTGTCGGCATACCCGCCGTAAAACGCGTTCACGACATCCATTCCCGACGTCACCTGCGCAAAAGGAGCAAAACCCTGGCTGTCGAGAAACGTGTTCTTGCCGAGGTTTATGAAAACTTGCGTTGTGCGTGTCCCGGGGCCCGCTGTTGCGAACGTGATGGTACCCGGGAGATTACTCTGCGTCACAGGATCGTCCTTGATCCGCGCGGTCTCCCAAACTTTGTTGATTTCCGGGTTCGGTCCCAAACCGAATTGAATCACGAATCCCGACACAACACGAAAGAATGCGACGTCGTTGTAGAAGCCATGTTTGACGAGATTGTAGAAACGGTCCGCGCCAAGTGGCGCCCAAGCGCGCGTGACCTTCACAACGAAGTCACCCTTCGTGGTGGTGAACTTCACTTCGTACACATCAGGCGCCTTTGCCGTCAGTGTTGCAGGGTGCAGCAAAGCGGGATCGGTTGTCATGTGTGTTGTCCTCGGATGCGTAGTGGTAGCGGGCGTTGGGGCAGTGGCCGCAGGCGGCGTTTGCCCTAAAAGCGCGCTTGGTGCGAGAACTACAAGTAAACAAACTGCGAACCACGGGGCAAATCGTTTCATGGTCTTCCTCCCATCTTATGAGCAGCGGCCTCCACTTCCTGCATGAGGCGCAGGGTGTTGCCGCCCAGTATCTTCTGAATGTCGCTTTCGGAGTAGCCCCTTTTCAGGAGCGCATCCGCAATTTGAGGCAAGTGCGTGGCGTCTTCCATGCCGTACGGCATGACGGCGCCATCGAAATCGGAGCCGAGGCCGACGTGATCCACTCCCGCGACTTTCACGGCATGGTCGATATGTTCGATGATTTTCGTCCAGTCCACGCGAGGCAGTTTTCCCGCAGCCATGAAATCCCGGACGACTTTCTCCAACTCGACAAGCTTACAGGCCTCCGCATCTCCGCACCGTTTCTTTGCCTCGGTCTGGATTTCCTCCTCGATCTGCGGATTGGCTTTCTCGGCGTCGCGGAATTCCTGGCTGATAAACCCGACGTGATAATTGATTTGGATGACTCCGCCCTTTGCCGCGAGATCCTTGATCATATCGTCGGTCATGTCGCGCGGAGCATCGCAAAGAGCGCGACAGGAAGAATGCGAAGCAATCAACGGCGCTGAGCTGACAGCAAGAGCGTCGTAGAAAGTCTTATCGGAAACGTGCGAGATATCCACCATCATTCCCAAACGATTCATTTCCCGAACCACTTGTTTGCCGAAATCGGTGAGTCCGTTGTGCACGGGCTTATCGGTCGAGGAGTCCGCCCATTCGTCATTGACGCTGTGAGTGAGCGTCATGTATCGCACGCCGAGGGCGCTAAACGTGCGCAGAGCAGCTAAATCGCTATCAATCATGTGCCCGCCCTCGACGCCCAACAGAGCGGCAATCTTCCCAGCCGAGTGCGCTCGACGAACCTCTTCGGCCGTCGTGGCCAGCACGAGATCGTTGGGGTGCAATTGCACCTGCCGTCGCACAGCATCGATTTGGTCAATCGCACGTTTGATTGCCTCGGGACCCGTAACCGTGCCGGGAATCCAGATGGAGAAGAAAATTGCGCCAAGGCCGCCCTCGCGCATTCGTGGAATGTCGATGCATCCGTCCGCGTGGCGCACTCCAAGATCGAAATTCAGGTCAAGCAGCCGTTGAGTTGTGTCGTCATGCGTGTCCACAACCATCGAACGAAAATGCAGATCGCGCGCTTTCACCGATATTTGGGACTGTGGTGTTTTGCCAAACAGAAAAGTTCCCCCAAGGATGAAAATTCCGAGCCACGCAACACGACCCATTCGCAACCACCAATCGTCTGGACCTAGGGTGAAAAACTGGCACTACCGAGAGCTAGACAGAGCTGCAGCGTCAATCGCGGCCACGGAGCCAAGTCTTGACCGCATGCAGCACAACCTGGCCATTCACAGCGGCGAGCGATTCCGTCAGCGGAATCTCCTTGGGACACACTTTGACGCAATTCTGAGCGTTGTCGCAATCCTGGATGCCGCCGGGGCCCATGAGAGCCTCCAGGCGCTCTCCTGCATGCATCGCGCCGGTCGGGTGCATGTTGAACAGACGGACCTGACTCACGATTGCCGCTCCCACAAATTGCGAATGTTCGTTCACCTTCGGGCAAATTTCCAGGCAGTTGCCGCACGAAATGCAGCGCGAGAGCGGGTAGCCGGCTTCCTGTAGCGCCGGGGCCATGCGCGGGCCTTCGCCGAGCGGATAGGTGCCATCAATCGGAATCCAGCACTTTGTGCGCTTGAGGTCACCAAACATTCTTGAGCGGTCCACAACGAGATCGCGCACGAGAGGAAACTTCGTCAGGGGTTCGATGCGGATAGGCTTTTCGAGGTCGTCAACCAATGCCGAGCACGCCTGCCGAGGCGTGCCATTGATAATCATGGCGCAGGCGCCGCAGACCTCCTCGAGACAATTGGCTTCGTAGCTTACAGGTGTTGATTCGCGCGCTTCGCGCGTGAAGGGCTTTTCGGCGATGTCGCGCAGACAAGTGATGATATTCATATGGGCGCGGTAGTTGAGTTCGAACTCTTCCCACCGCGCGGGCTCATCCGGGCGCGCTTGCCGCTTCACTCGAACAATAAATGTTTTCTCAGCCATCCTGTTTCATCCGATGCCGGGCAGCGGCCCGGCCACAATAAAAAGCGGCTGCCGACCCTCGATGGATCGTCAATTCGATGCCGTGTACTTCCGTTCGCGCGGCGGAATCAGCGACGTGTCCACAGGCTCGAATTCAAACCGAATCTTTCCGCCGTTGTAGCTCGCCTTCGTGGTCTTAAGCCAGTTGGCGTCGTCGCGGTTCGGGAATTCGGGCTTGTAGTGAGCGCCGCGGGTTTCGTTGCGCTCCAGCGCGCCCATCGTGATAACGCGCGCGAGCACGAGCATGTTCCCGAGTTCGCGCACAAAATTCAGCGTTTGGTTCGACCACTGAGTGCGGTCCTGCAGGTTGATCTTCTTGAATCGGTCAGTGAGTTCGTCGAGTGTCAGGAGAGTCTTTTTCAAGTTCGCGTTGTAGCGAATCACCGTCACGTTTTCCGTCATCACATCGCCCAACGCCCGCCAAATTGCGATTGGGTTTTCACTGCCCTGCTGGTTCAGGAGCGCGTCGTTCATATCCTGCTGGCGAACACGCTCGCGCTCGAAAACGCTGGCAGCGGCGCTCTCGCAACCTCTCTCGAGATTCTGCGCATAGCGTATGGCGGCAGGTCCAGCCAGCATTCCCGCGTAAACGCACGAAACAAGCGAGTTCGCGCCGAGGCGATTTGCGCCGTGATACTGATAATCGCACTCGCCTGCCGCATAGATGCCCAGCACGTTTGTGGCCTGATTTTCGTTGTCCACCCAGAGGCCGCCCATTGTGTAGTGCATCGCGGGGAAAACCTTCATGGGGTGTTCCCGCGGGTCCACGCCAACGAACTTCTCGTAGATTTCGAGAATGCCTCCGAGTTTGCGGTCGAGAACATCGCGCGGAATATGAGAAACATCCAGATAGACCGAGGGCTCACCGGGAAGGCCCATCTTCATTTCGTAAACGACCTTGTGGATGGCGCGGGTGGCTACGTCGCGGGGAACCAGGTTGCCGTACTTGGGATACCATTCCTCTAAGAAGTAGAATCGCTCGTTTTCTGGGATCTCTTTCCCGGGCCGCGAATCGCCGGCCTTCTTTGGAACCCAGACGCGCCCGCCTTCGCCGCGAGCCGACTCGCTCATCAAGCGGCATTTGTCCTCGCCGGGAATCGCGGTCGGATGCACCTGAATCAATTCGCCGTTCGCGTAATAGACGCCCTGCTGGAAAAGCGAAGATTGCGCCGATCCAGTGCAGACAACGGAATTTGTCGAATGTCCGAAGATAGCGCCAATTCCACCGGTGCAGTAAATGACGGCGTCCGCGGGGAAAGTACGAATCTCCATCGTCTTCAAATCCATCGCGCAGATGCCGCGAGAAACGCCGCCATCGTCAATCACGGCTGAGAGGAAGGTCCAACCCTCGAACTTGTGCACTTTCCCTTCGGATTCGAATCGCCGAACCTGCTCATCGAGCGCGTAAAGTAGTTGCTGGCCGGTAGTGGCACCGGCGAAAGCGGTGCGATGGTAGAGCGTACCGCCAAAACGGCGAAAGTCGAGCAAGCCTTCGGGCGTGCGGTTGAACATAACGCCCATGCGGTCGAAGAGGTCGATAATCGCCGGTGCAGCTTCGCACATGCCTTTGACGAGCCCCTGGTTGGCGAGGAAATCGCCGCCATAAATGGTGTCGTCCAAGTGCTGCCAGACGGAATCGCCTTCGCCCTTGAGGTTCTTCGCGGCATTGATGCCGCCTTGCGCGCAAACCGAATGTGAGCGCTTCACGGGAACAATCGAGAACAACTCAACAGGAACGCCGGACTCGGCAACGCGAATTGTCGCCATCAATCCAGCAAGGCCGCCGCCGACCATGATGATCTTGGGTTGTCTCATCGCGTATAGAACTCAAAGGGGATCCAGTTGTAGTGGAAGCCCGCAATGATGGCGAGCCCTATCACTGAAAACGTGACGGCCACGAGCGCGCCAAACAACGCCGCAGCGCGTTGGGACCTGGCCGTCACCACAATTCCCCACTTGCATGCGAAATTCCACAAGCCGTTCCCGAGGTGGATGGAAGCCGCCAGAATACCCACAGCGTAACAGGCTGCCACCCACGGATTCGACATCGTGTGCGCCATATCCGCGTACGACGATTTCCCCTGCGTCAGGAAGCGTTCGGTCCACACATGCCAGCCGATATATACGAACGCGATCATTCCCGTCCAGCGCTGCAGGACATACATCCAGTTTGCCATCCAAGGATGGCCCAGCGCGTTTGACTTCCCCGTCCACCAAATGTAGCAACCGTAGCAACCATGAAACAGAATGGGAAGCCAGATGAAAAGGAACTCAATCGGAACTCGCCACGGAATCGTTTCGAGCTTTCCGGCCACAAAGTTGAACTTGCCGGGGCTCACCAGCGCGTAGCTGTTTTCAAAGAAATGCTCGACAAGGAATGCGCCAATCGGGAATATACCAGTGATGGATTGCAGCTTATCGAGGATGTAGCTTGTTTTGGACCAGGACCCTGCGGACGGCATGAATGCTCCACTAAACTCTGCAAGAGAATATGAAGTTCCAGTATAGGGAACATCAGAAAAGTTTGCAACCCAGCTTCGATGGCGCCACAACGCAAATCAATAAGCGGTTAGAGAGAGAACACATTGACCGCGCCGTGGCCGGATTCGATAACCGAATGTGGTAACATGCCTGCGTCGAGGCGGGATTCATATATGGGCGAAGAATATCTGAACGATTTGCGAAAATGGGCCACGGAGCTTGTCCATAAAGGCGAGCAGGGAGAGGCCGTCGGCTTGGCGCGCGTCGTGGAGCTGGTGGCCAAGGCCTTTGCAGTCCAGCACCACGAAGTCGCCATTCTGGCGAGGGCGTCCGATGAGAGATTCCTGAAATTCCTTGTCCCCGAAAACCTTCGTACCGTCGGCCAAATTCCGCTTTCGAGCACGAACTCGTTGGCGGCGCGGACGGTGAAGGATGGGCGGGCCGAAATTATCAACCATTTTTCCGTGGTTCCCCATGCTTCTGTATTTGAAGCTGTGCCGATGGTGGATGAGCAACGCGGCGAGGCGATTCAGAAGATCATGAGCGTACCGATAACCTTGGATGGAGATGTAATCGGCGTAATCCAAGTGTCTCGCAAGGCAGGAGCCGCAGCCGACGCCGGCCCCGATTTCACGCATCCGCAACTGCGGCAGTTGAAGGGCATCGCCGACGCAATCGCTCCCTGCATTCCTCTCTGCGCCAAGGAATGAAGTCCTTTCGCGGTCTTCTCCCGGTTTTTCTCGGTATTGCGGCGGCGTGCGCGATTGCGCTCATTGTCATAGCGGGCGCCGCCGCGCCACCGCCTCAATCTTCAAAAAGCGTCACGATCTCCCTTCTGAGCACCACCGACGTCCACGGCCACATCGAACCGTGGGACTATTACGCGGACAAGCCTGCTGATCTGGGCCTTGCGAAAATCGCCACCTTGGTAAAACAGGTGCGTGCGGGAGCGCCCCATGCATTGCTCCTGGATTGCGGCGACACGATACAAGGGACGCCCTTGGCTGATTACTTCGCCGAGAAGGATGCGTCGAGGCCCAATCCGATAATTGCGGCATTCAACGCGATGCACTATGACGCAATGGCAGTAGGCAACCACGAATTCAATTTCGGTCTTGCCACACTGTGGAAAGCGATGGACGAATCGCGATTCCCGTGGCTTGCGGCGAACGTCCGTCAAACGGATTCGCATGGAGCTCGTCCCTTCCGATCTTACATCATTAAGGAAGTAGATGGCGTGCGCATCGGCATTGTGGGATTCGTGACGCCTGGAATCCCTCGCTGGGAAATCCCCGAACACTACACAGGGTACGAGTTCGAACAGATTGTGGACGCTGCAAGGAGAGTGATTCCCGAAGTCCGGTCGAAAGTTGACCTGCTGATTGTCCTTATGCACTCGGGACTCGGGCCCGATCTTTTCGCAACTACGGAAGGAAGGTCAGAAGAGATCAGCGGCGAGAATGCTGCCTTGGCGCTGGCCGACCAAGTGCCGGGAATCGACTTGATATTCTTCGGCCACACGCACCGCGAGCTGTCGGAGACTTTTGTGAATGGGGCCTTGCTGACGCAAGCGAAGAACTGGGGGCAATCGCTCGCGCGCGCGGATGTTGTGATGTCTCGCGATGAATCAGGGTGCTGGCGCGTTAAATCCAAACATTCGCGAACGATTCCCGTCACGCCCGATGTGCCTGCCGACGCAGAGATCATGAGAATCGCCGAACCATATCACCAGATAACAGAGAAATATCTCGGCACGGAGATTGCAGTTTCCGATCGAGAGATGACGGGACAGTACGCGCGCTATGAAGATTCGCCGCTCGTGGACCTGATTCACGCTGTGCAACTCGACGCCGGACACGCGGACGTTTCGATGGCGACGATGTTCTACACACACACGCGAATCCCTGCGGGGCCAGTGACGATCCGTCACGCCGATTCACTCTACGTTTACGAGAACATGCTGTACGTGGTCGAAATGACGGGAGCGCAACTCAAGGATGCTCTCGAGCACGCAGCTAGCTTCTTTCCGGGTTGGCCGGCCCTCGCGGGACAGAAGCTGCAACTTCCGGGTTATAACGCAGACTCCGCGGCAGGTGTCTCGTACGTCGTCGATCTCACCCAGCCCGTCGGACAGAGGATTCGCGATCTTCAATTTCGCGGTCAGCCACTCGATCCCGGAAAGAAATTACGCGTTGCAATCAATAATTACCGCTATACCGGCGGCGGTGGATACCAAGTGTACAAAGGATTGCCGATCGTTTACCGGTCGTCCGAGGAGATTCGCGAGCTTTTGATTCAATACCTAAAGCGCACGAAGAAGTTTCCAGCCGATGCCTCGGGAAACTGGAAAGTCATTCCGCCGGAGGCACTCGACGCGATCAAGAAGGCTGCGGACGCGAACTCGCGCGACCAAAGCCGGTAGCCGCGTGTGCGCAACGTGTAATGCTCTTGTAATGTTTCGAGTGTGAATAATCATTGACATCGCTGCGCGTGCTTGCTAATTTTCGAGATGGAAAAATTTTCCGACTCAAACTGACGGAGGCACCGCTACCCGGCACGACTCATGGCGTTCGTCGCGAAGAAAATATTTCTCACAAAAGGAACTGGCAAACACCGCGAGCGCCTGTCGAGCTTCGAGCTGGCGCTGCGTAACGCCGGAATTGCGGCTTGCAACATCGTCCGCGTATCCTCGATCTTCCCTCCCTACTGCAAACTGATCTCCCGCAGCGAAGGTTTGAAACATCTCAAGCCCGGCCAGGTGGCATTTACCGTTATCAGCGAAAACCAGACTCGCGAGCCGCATCGTTTGATCGCTGCGGGAGTAGGTCTGGCGCTTCCCGGCGATAAATCTATGTTCGGATATCTTTCCGAGCACCATTCCTTCGGTGAACCTGAAGAGGTTGCCGGCGAATATGCCGAAGAGCTAGCAGCGGAAATGCTTGCGACGACTCTCAATGTCGAGTTCGACCCGGATTTGTCGTGGGACGAGAAAAAAGAGGTTTACCGCATTTCGAACAAGATCGTACGCACAATGAACATCACGCAATCCGCCGTCGGCGATAAGCGCGGATTGTGGACCACGGTTCTCTCCGCAGCAATTCTCCTCGGCGACGACGATTAGCCCTTCTGTCCAAGTCCTGTAGGAAAACTCAACAGACCAGAAAGCTCGCGCAATCCAACCAATGTGAAACCAGGTCGAGTCCCTCTCCTTTATGTTGGTGGGGGGGGGGCCGCGCCGGCCTCCGAGCCAAATAGGTCAATCTATGGAAACGCTGATCGCGGGGGAAACGGCTGGTCAGATTCCCAAAAACCTTTTTCTTGCCGTTTGTGCGCCAGCCACTGATTGCCATCGAAGCTATAGCGGGTAAACATCAGGTTAAACGTAGCGCCATTCGGCGTGGGGCGGCACCAGAGCGAAAGAACCTCCAACCCATTCGAGACTTTTGAGATCGTCCAACCTGACTTCAATGACTTGGCGAGCCGGATCGGTTCCCGTTGCTGAGTACTGACGTCCAAGGCATCTAAGTCTCGCAATCCTGCACCGGCAACTTGGAGCAAGGATGTTTCTAGCCCCGCATAGGAGCCAAACCCTGTGGAATAATCAACCGTTAGGAGAAAAGTGCTGTTGCCTACCGCATCGAGTTCTTCCAGTTTGGCGAGCTGGCGGTTGAGGAACCGGTCGAAAACCAGTTTGTCTTTGTCGTCCTTAATTTGCAGCTTCGCGTTGCACGGAGGAAAGGCGGAGAAATCCTTGTAGAGTTCCATCTCCGGCTTAAGAGCGAACGACCAGTCGCCATGTCCCCACATTTTGTCGCGAGCCGGTCCTGTCAAGCGGGCATCCATTGATAGCTGCAACTTGCCGTTCACGCCGTGCGGCTTCTGCTTGAGGGCGAATTCTTGAGTGACGACGAAGTCACACACACCCGCGCGAACCGCAGGGCAGAAAACAAAAATCAGCAAAGCGCAGATTGCAGTTTTCCGGGACAATGAGCGCTCCTTCGACAATGATCGCAGAACGCGGGCACGGCATCCCTTCGCCAATGCACTCAGGGCAGGGCCGTGCCTCCGTCGGGCGGAAACCCACGACACCAAAAGCGACAGGCACCGGCACCAGCGGGCTTAGCAACTTGGCTTGAAGTAGCCGATGCGCTGGAGGACGGCGCCGACGATGAGCGGCAGAACGACAGTGGCGTCATCGAGAACCTCCGCCAAGCGTCCGCCTTCCTCGGGTGGCACAAACTTGCCCCATGAAACGGCTTCGGTGTAGGTGCTGCCAGAGAGCCCGCCCCAGTTCACTGGTTCGGGGCATATGCGCACGCCATAGTTGTAGCGCTTGAGCGGAATCTTTTTGTAGCCGCGGCGCGCGAGCAGTTCCGCATACACGCCGAATTGCTGCGTCCAATTGCGCGGCACTCCACCGCCGATCGTAAAGACGCCCATGCGCTTGGTAGTAAGCATGGTCGATGCAAATTTCTCGAAGTCCTCGTAGGGATCAAATCGCAGCGGCGTCTTGCCTGTTTTCTTTCGCAAGCGCTGATGCAACGCGAAGTCGATGCCCAACTCGGAATCGGTGAAAGCCGGAACGAACACGGGGACATTCTTCTCCACACAGGACTTCAGAATCCCGCGGCCTTTGGCGTGGCGCTGGAGATATTCGCCGATGCGCCGATTGATCTTCCAACTACAGGCGGTTTCCTCCGGGTCCCAGGGCTCGAGGATTTTTTGCATTACCTCCTCGACGGCGTCGAGATTGATTTCCGGCTCCAACGAATCGTAAACGCGGTTGTAGCCGGCTACAAACAATTCGCGGTCATCCATCTTCTCGTCGTAGCGGAAATGCGAGCGTCCGGTGGCTTCCACGAGCCCGTGTGCCATCAGCGCGCCGGTGGAGACAATCGCCTTGACGATCCCCGACTCGACAAGGTCGCAGAAAATCAGTCCCATCTTGCCGACCGTCATCGCGCCGGAAAGCGTCATGACAACGAAACAATCCTTGTCGCGCGCCATCGCTTCCAGGACGTCGGCTCCGTCGCCGACTTGGCGACCGGTGAATGCCGTTTGCCCCATGGCGCGAACGAGATCGTCGATGGAATGAATGCGCGAAAGATCTAGCGGATAAATCGGTGTCAGGCGATCTTCCACCGGATCGTGCAAAACTCGCCCTGTCGGTCCCTTTTTCTTTGCCATTCAGAGTCCTCGCAGGTAATGTAATTCCGTCCGGCAATGCCGGGTGCACGGAAATGCGTTTTTGTGCGCCCCATAGATAGTACAAATGGGGCGCGCTGCACCAGAGAAATTTGCGAATTCTTAACGGAGCCTTCATCGACGATGACCCGATACACCGCCATGCCGCCCGACAACTTCGGCGGCCTTTCGGAAGAAGATTCGCGCTACGAGACTTCGCGCGCCGTGATTTTCCCCGTGCCGCTCGAACGCACCACCACCTACGAGCGAGGGACGTGCAATGGACCCGCCGCCATCCTCGCCGCGAGCCGCAATATGGAGTTCTACGACGACGAACTCGCGCTCGAGCCGTATAAACAGATTGGCATTCACACACTCCCGCCGATCGACACAATGGACGGCACGCTCGACGAGGTGATCACGGAATTATTCACGGCGGAACTTGCACTCTTGGATGACGGAAAGTTCCCCGTTGCCCTCGGCGGCGAACATTCGCTGACACCTCCGCTCGTTTCGGCCATGGCGAAAAAATACAAGGACCTCTCGGTGCTGCAAATCGACGCGCACGCGGACCTTCGCGATGAATATCAATCCAACCCCGCAAGCCATGCTTGCGCAATGCGACGCGTTGTGGAAGTTTGTCCCGCCGTGCAAGTCGGAATCCGCTCGCTTTCCGAGGAGGAAGCGAAAGTGATCCCGAACCTCCGCACGAAGATCTACTGGGCGAAGGACATTTCCCGCGCGCCCTTGAAAAGCTGGATTGCCAAAGTCCTCGCGGACTTGAGCCCCAGCGTGTATCTCACGATCGACCTCGACGGATTCGACCCGTCGATTATTCCCGCGACGGGCACTCCGGAGCCCGGAGGACTGGACTGGTACCAGGTAACTTCGCTCGTGCGCGCAGTTGCCAGCCACAAGAAAATTGTCGGAATGGACGTGGTCGAACTGCTTCCCCAGCCCGGCGATCATGCTTCCGCCTTCCTGGCGGCGAAGCTAGTGTATAAAACCCTGGGATACATTTTTTGCCAGCCTTAATTCTAGGAGGGGTGCATCATGACAGGGACCTTGGGCATGATCGCAATGTCCGGGCGGTCCATGTTCCTCGGCATTTCATCGCATGGACTGGTCGGATGGGTCGTTATTGGTTTGCTAGCAGGCTGGCTCGCGGGAAAACTGTCGCGGGGCCGGGGATTTGGTTGCATCACGAACGTCATATTGGGATTGATCGGCGCGGTGATCGGCGGATGGATCTTTTCGCGGCTGGGGATCGAGGCGTGGGGTTTCCTCGGCAGTCTCGCGGCGGCGACTGTCGGCGCTGTAGTGCTGGTCGCAGTGGCCGGACTGTTTGCGAGCGGAGAGAGATAGGTTCGCCGAGGCGCTCAACGCGCGAACCTTCCGGTATGATACGATGACGAGTTAGATTGACAGCTTAGCGCCACCCGTATCCACCTTTGTTGCGTGCAACCGCGCCGGGCAGGCCAAATACGAAAGTCGGAAGACAAATTGAGTAAAGCCTCTTTGTGGGCCATTCCGCTGGGCGGGCTGGGCGAGTTCGGGATGAACATGCTCGCGCTGCGCTCGGGAGACGAAATTATTGTCATCGATGCGGGGCTGATGTTCCCCGAGGCGGAATTGCTCGGTGTGGATATCGTCATTCCCGACATCACCTACTTGAAACAACACAAGCGCATGGTGAAAGCCATCGTGCTGACTCACGCGCACGAGGACCACATTGGCGCGGTTCCCTACATTCTTGGCGACCTGAATGTGCCGGTGTACGGCACGCAATTCACGCTCGCGATCTTGAGGAAAAAACTCGAAGAGCATGGGCTGCTCGACTCAGCGAAACTGCGAGAGGTGTCTGCCGGTCAGAAGACGTCCATCGGCCCCTTCGAAATAGAGTACTTACACGTCACGCACAGCACGATTGACTGCGTGGCCCTTGCGATTCGCACGCAAGTGGGCGTCATCCTTCACACGGGCGACTTCAAAATTGATCCCACGCCTGTTGACGGACGGCCCTTCGACTTGCACGCATTCGCCCGGTACGGACAGGAAGGCGTGCTGGCGCTTTTCAGCGACAGCACAAATGTGGAACGTCCTGGCTACACGCCTTCTGAACGCGCCGTCGTGGTGAGGCTCGAGGAACTGTTTCGCGCGGCGCCGCAAAAGGTCGTCGTTTCGTGCTTTTCCAGTTCCGTCCATCGCATCCAGCAGGTGATCGATATCGCGCGCCTGGTGGGGCGGAAAGTCGGCTTCATCGGGCGGAGCATGGTTGACAACACCGAGATCGCGCATGGCCTCGGCAAGTTGCGGATTCCCGACGGCAGCGTCGTGCGGCCTCAAGACATCAAGAGTTTCGATCCGAAGCGCCTGGTGGTCCTTGCCAGCGGGACGCAAGCCGAGCCCATGTCCGCGCTTTCGCGGATCGCCGTGGATAATCACCGGCTGCTGAGCATCGCCGAAAACGACACGGTGATTCTTTCCGCGCGCTTGATCCCCGGAAACGAAAAAGCAATCTTCCGCATGATCGATCATCTCTTCCGGCGGCGCGTGCTGGTGTATTACGAGGGCGGCCGCGCGGCGCCGATCCACGTGTCCGGCCACGCCAGCCAGGAAGAAATGAAAATCATATTGCAACTCGTGCGGCCAAAGTATTTCATCCCGTTGCACGGCGAGTACCGGCAACTTTTCCGCCATGCGGCTCTTGCCGAGCAGATGGGTGCGGTCTCAGGGCAGATCTTCCTGCTCGAAAGCGGCCACCCTGTTGAATTCACCGCCGACGGTTCGGCCTACCAGCGCGAGCCTGTGCCGGCAGGGCGCGTGTGCGTGGATTCCGGCTCGCTCGAGGAGATTGAAGACGTAGTGATACGCGACCGCCGCCACTTGGCCGAAGACGGCGTGGTGGTGCCCATCATCGCAATCGACAAGCACACTGGGCTCATGGAAACGTCGCCTGAAATCGTCACCCGCGGATTTCTGCCGAGCGAAGACGGGCAGGAAATTCTCGCGAAGGCCCGCGAAGTGGTGCTGCGCACCGTGGAGCAATCCACCGCGGAAGAAAAAACCGATTGGGGCGTGATCAAGGAAAAGATTCGCGTCGATTTGAAACGGTTCCTCAATAAGCAAACTGCGAAGCGGCCATTGATTCTGCCCGTCATTCTGGAAGTGTAGAGCTTGCCGCCACGAGTCAAACGCATGGCTGGCCCCGGGACACCCCCCGCAAAAATGGAATTGCGCTCTTACGAGGCGCGCGATTTCGAAACGCTCTATGAGATCGACCAGTTGTGCTTTGCGCCGGGGATTGCCTACTCGCGAGAGGACCTCCGGTATTACTTCCGATTCCCCGGTGCGGATTGCGTTGTCGCGGAAGTTGAAGGAAAGCTCGTGGGATTCTCCATGAGCTCCCACCAAAAAGGAAAGGGCTACATCATCACGATTGATGTGCTCCTAGAATATCGGCGCGCGGGAATTGGAAGGGCGCTGCTTGTCGAGTTGGAGCGAAGGCTCGTGGCTCAAGGCGTCCGCACAGTCGGGCTAGACACGGCCACCGACAACGAAACTGCAATTGCCTTCTGGCTGAAGCACGGTTATCGTAAACGCGGCTTAAAAAAAGGATATTACCCGGGCGGGCGTGATGCGTTTGTGATGCGCAAGACATTGGCGCCAGCAGCCGCGTAATCCAAGGGGAGAAATCAGCTCATGCACCTGTGGCAAGTGATTGTGATGGCTTTGATTCAAGGACTTACGGAATTCCTGCCGATCAGCAGCACGGCCCACCTGATCCTGTTCCCTTGGCTGTTGGGGAAGCCCGATGGCGGCCTGGCATTCGACGTCGCTTTGCACATCGGCACGCTTGCTGCCGTTCTCATGTACTTCATGCGTGAATGGATTCGCCTGGTGCTGTGCGGCCTTGGGTTTCATTATCCTAAGCGGGGACGCGAATACGAGATCGTTTACCACCAGCGTTTGTTCTGGTATTTACTGGCGGGAACGATTCCCGCGGCTGTCGTCGGGTACTTCTTCGAGCATTTGATCGAAGACGCCTTGCGTAAACCGATTCCCATTGCCTGCGCGCTGATCCTCGTTGGCCTGTTGATGTGGTACGCGGATTCGTCGGGGCGTCTCGAACGCCATATCGAGCAAACATCGCTGGGTGATTCTCTCGTAATTGGCACGGCCCAGGCCCTGGCTCTGTTTCCTGGCGTTTCGCGGTCCGGTATCACAATCACGACAGGCCTTTTTCGTGGCATGACGCGCGAAGCAGCGGCTCGCTTCTCGTTTCTCCTCTCGACGCCCGTAATTGCCGGGGCAGCGGCCAAGGAACTCCCGAAGCTCTACAAAATGCACAAAGCGGGAACGCTAGGCATGCCGCTCTCCCATGTGAGCGTGGGGATAGCTGTGTCGGCGATTACGGGCTATATCGTGATTGCGTTCTTTTTGCAGTATTTGCAAACACGCACATTGAAGATCTTTGTTTACTACCGCATTCTCTTTGGTATAGTGATTTTGCTACTCGCCCTCCGGTTGGGCACCGCGCGCTAGCGCCCGCGCGACCCAGGCTTGCGAACAGGTGTACGAGCGCTCCTATTCATCAGGGCGCGACGATTGCTTCGCATGCAATTTCGGATTCCGTTGCGGGGGCCTTCCCCTAACCCAGCTCAGGCCACGGCTCCAACGTTTGGACAGGCTTGTGCTTGGACGATCCACTGAGAATCCCGCACTATGGGGTTTTCGGTGCAAAGGAGAAGTTCGTGCGCATCCTCTCGCCAACCGAAAATAAACGCATCAATGAGCTTGTCGGATTCGTGGGCCTGAGCCTGGCGGTTCTGCTCGCGCTCAGTCTGCTTTCCTATTCGCCACAAGACGCATCGTTCAATGCGTCGTCCCCTGCGAGCGCGGGCCCGGTGCGCAACTGGATCGGCCCCGTCGGTGCACACACCTCCGACCTTTTCTTCCAGGCTTTCGGCTGGCCGGCGTTTCTCTTCCCGGTGGGAATGTTTCTGGTGGCGATGCGCTGGTTCCGCAGTCACACAATCGAAGCACCCGTGGCAAAACTTGTCGGCGCGGTCATGCTGCTCGCGTCTGCATCCGCGGAGATGGCGCTGCTTCGCGTGTGGGAAATTCGTGCCGATCTGGCGCCGGGAGGACTTCTTGGCGCGACCCTTGCCGAAGGCTTGCGAGCCGCGTTTAACCCCATCGGCGCCAATCTCGTATCAATCGCCACACTGCTTGCAGCGCTATTTCTCACGACGCGCTTTTCGTTCCACGCAACGCTGGAGTGGATGAAGAAACCTATGGCGAGCGAAGGTGCACTTGGGAAGCTCCTGGCCCATGTGAAGGATTGGCGCGAGGAACGTGAAGCCACCAGGCTCCGAAAGCGAGTGGAAGAAATCAAGATCGCCGGCAGGCCGCCCGTTCCGCAACAGCGTGTTTCGACGAAAGAACTCGAAGAAGATGAAGAGCAAGATGCCGAAGATGCGACTTCGAAGGAGCAACGGCGCGAGCCAACCGTAATCAAATTCCAGGAGGCGGAGCCTGGGACGCCCCCTAGAAAAGGCGCCGCGGATCCGAAGATTTCGCGCGGAAAAACGAACTTCAAACTGCCATCCACATCGCTGCTACGCCCTGCTGAATACGGCGAGAAAATGGGCGAAGGCGAGTTGAAGGAATACGCGCGGGCAATCGAGCAGAAGTGCGCCGAGTTCGATGTTGCAGGCCACATCACACAGATCAATCCCGGCCCGGTGGTAACGACCTTCGAATTCAAGCCCGAGGCAGGAATCAAGTACAGCCGCATTACAGGACTGGGCGATGACCTTTGCCTTGCGTTACGCGCGGAATCGATACTGATCGAGCGCATCCCCGGGAAATCGACGGTCGGCATCGAAGTGCCGAACCCGCATCGCGAAACGATTGCACTTCGCGACATTATCGAGTCGCCGGAATTCAGCCATTCTCCTTCGAAACTCACCCTGCCTCTCGGCAAGGACTTGATTGGCCGCATTCGCGCCGCCGATTTGACGCAGATGCCTCACCTCCTGATCGCTGGCTCGACCGGCACCGGCAAGAGCGTATTCATCAATTCCCTGCTGATGGGCATGCTCTACAAAGCGACGCCCGACGAATTGAAGTTGGTGCTGGTTGACCCGAAACGGTTGGAGCTTGGCCTTTACGCGGACATTCCGCATCTGTACACGCCCGTAGTGACAGACCCGAAGGTCGCCGCCAATGTCCTGCGGAACGCAACGCGGGAGATGGAGCGGCGATTGAAGCTGCTGGCCCAGCGCGGCGTTCGGAACATCGACCAGTACAACCGCACGTTTGAAAAGAGTCAGTCGCTATCGCTCTTTGAAAACACAGAGGAGGAAGAGCACCGCCCGCTTCCCTACCTCGTGATTGCAATCGATGAACTGGCCGACCTGATGATGGTAGACACCAACGGCGTTGAAGAATCGATCACGCGGCTGGCGCAGATGGCCCGGGCCGTTGGCATCCATCTGATTCTGGCGACGCAGCGCCCGTCGGTGGACGTCATCACCGGATTGATCAAAGCGAATTTCCCCGCTCGCATATCGTTCCGCGTGGCGAGCAAAGTGGACTCGCGGACCATCCTCGACGCGAACGGGTCGGAATCGCTGCTTGGCAAAGGCGACATGCTGTATCTGCCGGCCGGATCGTCGCGGCTGCACCGTATCCACGGGCCGTTGGTCACCGAGTCGGAAGTCACCGCCGCGTGCGATTTCTGGCGCGAGCAGGCCAAGGCAATCTACAACGAAGAATTGCTCAAGCCGCCGAGGGATGAAAATGCTCAGAGTAGCGCCGCCGGAGACGATGGCGGCGAACCAGTGGATGACGAACTCTACCAGGATGCTATCCGCGTGGTATGTGAAATGGGGCGCGCTTCGACTTCAACTTTGCAGCGGCGCCTCAGAGTCGGTTACGGGCGCGCCGCCCGCTTGATCGACCTCATGGAAAAGGATGGAATCGTCGGGCCTCCCGATGGCGCGAAGCCGCGCGAAGTGCTCAAGAAAAAGGATTGGATGCGAGAATTTGACGATTCAATGAAGTAAGCCGCAGGGCCGCGCACGTTTTTCCTCTTCCCAGTCCGCGGAGTTTTCCGTAGAATCTTTGATTGTCCCGGTGCCGAGGTAGCTCACCGGTAGAGCGCGGCCCTGAAAAGGCCGGCGTAGGCAGTTCAACTCTGCCCCTCGGCACCATTCCAGCGTCCCTCACCAAGAAGATTGCAATTCCCTGAAGGCGCCGAGTTTCACCCTGGGTTTCAGCCTGCATAGCTGGACTCGGGAGCGGTAATTGAATGCGCAGCGCTATTGTGCCGCATGGGTAGTCACAAGAGGTCGACGGAAAGTGAATACGATGACGGCGGCGGAGTCGACGGAAGCTCCGGACAGCTTGGCGGGCGCAAAAAGCCACTGGTGCGCAGCGGTGAGGGTGGCCGCAGTGAGCGGCCCGAAGTCGCGTACAACCTTAACGGATACGAGATGACCCTGGCGGTCTATCGATTCGTACAGGATGACGCTGCCTTCATCGGTGTTCGCGGGCGGGTATTCTGGTTCGACGGTTGTGAGCGGGAGCGCCACGCGATCCGACCCAGCCGATGAACCTCCGTCGTAGTGGTGCACCGTAGGCGAGCGAGGTGGGACATACGGTTGCGCGAACTGGAACTCGATTGCTATATGCGATTCGACGGGATTGCCAGCGGAGCGGGCGGGCAGAAACGTCCATGTGCGGACAGCGGCAAGAGCTTCTTCGAGGAACGGCTGCTCACCACGCACGACCCTGATGCTGGAAATCGTCCCGGTGCGACCGACGAGCGCGTCGAGAAGCACCTCGCCACCGAAAAACGATTGCGAAGGATACGGAGCAGGAACCAAAGAGAGCGGCCTGGGCGGAGAGAATCCTTCAGCATTGCCGGAGGCTTGCTCGCTGCTATTGGAACGTTCGGGAGTGCGCCAGGGGATGCCTTTCTGCTGCAACAGCGCGATGGCGTAGTGTACGGGGATGACGGCGCCAGGATGGTCCGTTGACGCCGGAGTCGCCGTAATATTAGTGCGCAGCCATTGTCCTTCCACGATCCCGACCACTTCCTTTGAGTCTACAGAAATCACGGGCCCGCCGCTCTGCCCAAACTGCACGTCATGACCGAAAAGGAACAACTCGGTATCTGCGCATCCCTTTTCGAGCTGCGAGAATTTGAAACCGAGAACTTCACCGGCGGAACGTTCCTCGAGAGCCGGGTCCATCGTGTAAGCATCGCGCGGCTTGATGGGCCGAATCGCTGCTGCGAAGACCGTGCGTCCTCGAAGCGGGCCTTCTTGAGAAAGCGGCAAGAAAGAAACCGTGTAGTCGCGGCCGAAGGGATTCGGCGTGGCGCGCAAGATGGCGACGTCGTGATCGCGGTCGAGAGCAACGACGACGGCCTGCACGAAGCGCGGCGGGGAGGCAGGTACGCGTAGCAGAAGATAAGGCTGACCTCCGTGAAGCTGGCTCAAGACATGAGCGGCCGTGAGGAGGTAGCCGTCTTTATTGATGAAGAAGGCGTTTCCGTAAAAGATGTAGCGGTACCCGTGCGTGGAAGGAAAGCGATCAGTTTGGTAGACAATTGGACAGAGGGCGGCAGAGAGAGCGCGGTCATCGACTCGCAAGGCGGATTTCGTCCGCCATGCCTGATCCGGTTTCTGGAGGGCCGCAGTATGTGTGGCCGTAGACGACACGAAGCAAACAAGCGTCCCAAGGGCAATGGCAAGCATGTGGCGATTCTGCGTCATTTACTTATGGTGTGCGATTCCCGAACCCTTTACAGTTACCAGAGTTTTCAGTCCCGGTCGTGAACGTTATTCCGCTCGATGGTGAGAGTGTAAACATGCGCAAAGCATCCGCAAAAGCTTCGGCTCAGATTCTAGAATTTAGCTCGCCATGGATTTGCAGGCTGACCCTCATCGAGCCCATGAGCCAAATTCATTCCCAATTTTTGGCATGCCAAAGGACCATTCGGCCGATGTGAATACATGGACAATCAGAACCGCTCTCGCCTGCTTGCAGTCAGGGCGGACCTTGAACTACTGCCGCATGGTCATGCCTCACCCAACGATGAAGTACCGTGTGATAGGCCTTTTGGACACAACAAACGAACTGTTCATTTCGGGAAAGTCTAAGTCGTGTTACTAACATGAGAGAGATCAGTTACATAGCTCAAATGGATCCTGACTTCGCGAGCGCGATGACACAAATGGAACCCGCTAAAGAGGCGTTCCCAGTACTAGTGGTTGACGATTCCCCGGTTGCACGCAAACTGGTCGAGCATGCGCTGCCGGAGGATCAATATGACCTAATCCTCGCCAAAACCGGGCAAGAAGCCCTCCAACTCTTCGCCGAGCGCCGTCCCGGTCTGGTCATTACGGACTGGTTGATGCCGGACCTAAGCGGAGTTGAGGTTTGCGAACGCATACGAGCAGACTTCCGTGACTCGTTCACATACATCATTCTGCTCACGGGAGAATCCGAGAAGGAGAAGATCGTCAAAGGACTTCAATCGGGAGCGGATGAGTTTCTCACGAAGCCCTTCGACGCAGCAGAACTCCGAGCGCGAATCGGGGTGGGCCGAAGGATCGTCGAACTTCACCGCGAGCTCGAGGAGAAGAACCTCCTACTGGAGCAATTGTCGCTCACGGATTCCCTGACAGGTTTGCCAAACCGGCGTGCCATTGAAGAATGGGCCAAGCGACAATTGAGCGGCGCCGTCAGGCACGACTTTCCACTTTGGGTGATTATGGCGGACCTGGACAAATTCAAGTCCATCAATGACACTTACGGGCATGATGCAGGCGACGTGGTACTCAAGGGATTTGCCGAGACTCTCAAGTCGCACAGCAGGCAGTGCGACATCAGCGGCCGCATGGGTGGTGACGAGTTCCTGATAATCATAACGTACGCCGATGCCGCCGGCGCCCGGCTTGCGATCGAGCGAATCCGCGAACAAGTGGAAGCAAGAAAATTCAATTTTGACGGCAACTCGGTTGGAGTGACAGCCAGCTTTGGCATCGCAGGCTATCATCGCGGCCAGGAAACGGATTTCGAACGGCTTGTGGTGCGCGCCGACGCAGCTCTCTACTCAGCAAAACGGCAAGGCGGTAACCGCGTCGAAATGCCTCATGTCGAAACTCCTTGAGATCCCCATAGGCTGGGCGTTGCGGCGGTCAGGGTTACAGCGGAACCTTCGGAAACGCTCACCGGATCCAACTGGACCTACGCATCGAGTTCTAACAAGTTCCTTAAGCGAAATGGGATGCGGGCATGTACTCGCATCCCATTTTTGTATTCGTCCCGCGGTTTTGCAGTCCGGCAGTCGCGCTCAGATTTTGCGTTGCGCACCTGCGCCAACCGTGTTGGCGATGTCCGCCTCCGCAACCGAATCAGTCGGCAAGAGCGCCCGCACTGCAGCTTCCAATTCATGTGCCGTCCCTGCATTTTGCGGGTAATTGAAAATCTTGATGTCGGAGCTGAACCGATTAATGGCGCCGGCCGCGTCGCACAGGCCGTCCGAGATTCGCGCCGCAACCAGCCGGGCGTCCTGAAGGTTCGTCGCAGGTAAAAGCATGCCGAATGCTCCGTCGGAGAAATTGTAGAGGGAGTCTTCCTTCCGTAGTCGTCGGGAAATTGTCGTTGCCGCATCGCCTAGCGCAGCAGCGATGTCCATTGCATCTTTCAGAGTGGCGGCAGGTCTCACCCGCACGACAACGATGGAAAGGGCGTCGCCGCAATTCACAGCACGCTTGTACTCCATCATAAGCTGGTCTTGAAATCGATTCATGGACGGGAGCGTATCGAGCACGTCCTTCCCAGCCTGACCGTGGAGTTCGGAATACCGTGCCTGGGCTTGCGTGACTTCGCGTCTAAGCCGCCGCACGACCACCTGCCGGTCAATCAGATACACAAACAGCAGCAAACACAGGCCACAGAAACCGAAGTACAGAATTTTTGCCGTGAGCGCACTGAAATAAACTGGATTCCTTGTCACCGTTGGGTACATGACCACAGCCAATCCTGCAGCCAGAACGATGAGGATCACGAGTGAGAATATGGCCAATTGAAATTCACGGCGTTCAACAGTTGCCGGATCAACGCGATCAAACAGCCTCATTCGGTTGTCACCTCCGAGCACACCCAAAACGCTTCCTCGAACTCATATATACCCCCGCTGGGCCGGCCCGGCGCAACAAACGGCCCCTTCTTGTCGCATAAAGCAACAATCGCACTCCACCGCCAAGGCTTGGGACGCCCTTGATCGACGAGCGTGTTATCAGCCCTTCGAGAGTCATTCCATAGTCCGTGCATTTTGCTCCGAGAAATCCACGCCGCGAGCAGCGGATTTCAGCATTTGACGCCGCTCGGCCTTCTACAAAGCCGCGACTCACACCGAGAAAGTGACATTGCCGGATACCCTGCCATTCAGCAAGGTACTGAACCTGAATGACTTATGTCCATCAACTTTAGTCATTGTCCGGTAGTACCCCCGTCCTATGGAAACTCGCCACTGCGGTGCGCAGAATAGAGTCAATGATAATGAGGGAGAAGAGAACTTGGGAAATTGAAACAGCGCCCCCTGTTTCAGGTGACGATGCCTCTGCATCGGTGTGCACGGTGGACCGAGATGCGCGCCGCAGGAATCGGCTGAAAGTTTCACTGCCAGTGCATGTGCGTCCATTCGATGCACGCTTCATCGACATCGAAGATGTGGGCGAAGTGGTTGATTTTACGCGTGATGGCCTGTATTTCTTGAGTTGCATGCCGCACTACCATACAGGAATGAGGGTCATCGTTACCTTTCCGTACGGTGAGCGAGTGTCCACTCACCGGCGATTCCTCGGTGAGGTAGTTCGACTCGAGGACCATAACAACGGGACACGCGGCATTGCACTCCGATTTCTTTTGTGAGGTGCAATCCAAAGGAGCGAAATCCTTCACTCGTTTCCCTTTGGGCAAAGCCGCGGCGACGGAACTTGCAATATCTTCGAATTGGATTCGACAATGAAGGCGCACTGCAATCCACTGGCAGCGCCATGCGCGTCACGAACTCGTAATCATACGTGCGTGGCAAGGGATCAAAACATGTATAGCGAAGAGCAGAAAGAGTCGTCTGGCGTAAAAGACACGGAACGCCGCGGCACGCGCCGCCACGCCTTCACGGCAAGTGCAGAAGTCACTGAGATCCATTCCGGCGCCAGATTCTCCACCCGTACGACTGATCTTGGCCCGGGCGGCTGCTTCGTTGACACCGTTGTTCCTTTTCCAGTAGGAGCACAGGTGCGCGTGACTGTCCACAAGGGAAAGACGGAATTTCAGACCGGGGGCATTGTTGTGTACTCTCAGAGCGGGTTGGGAATGGGCATCGCCTTTGAGCAACTGGATGTGCATCAGAAGCGCGCCCTCGAAGAGTGGATCATGGATCTGACAGGCGAAAGACAGGGATTGCACGAGACTCAGCGCACTCCCAAACCCGATCCATTGCGTCCCGACCACGCTGCATTGGTCCGGTTGGTGCAACTTATGATCACAAAGGGCATCCTCACGGAGGCGGAAGGGTCGTCGGTTCTGCACGAACCAGTCCTCTAAGACTTCCTCGCATCCTCTGCCCGTGCGACTTGCTCCTTGGGTCATATGACCCATTTTCTTGGGCCATCACGAACCCCGGAAGCGGGCAGGCACCGGTCAGCAACCGACTGAAAACCTAACGGCTGCCCTATCCGATTGGTGGGTAAGAATTTCCCACGCCCGGAAATATTTCCCAGAATTGATATAACGCAATTCCTTGCCCGTGCATCTAACTCTATTATATTCAAAGCGAGAGGGTTCCGCCGGAGCTGGCATCCTTCTTGCACTCTTTTAGGCGGGGGGATTTCGATGGGAGAACGCAGGAAAGCAAGAAGATACTGTGTTTATCTTCCATTGCAGGTCTGCATTTCACGCAAGCGGCCCGCGGAGTTTTTCACCGCCCAACTAAGGGATGTTTCCAGAGCCGGAATCTACTTCCAATCCAATGTGCCGCTCGATGAGGGAACGCAGGTTGAGCTGACTTTCGCGCTGCCAAGCGACCGGGATGGTGGGCCATCCGTCCTCGTACGGACGAGTGCGCGAGCGGTCCGTGTTTCAAGGACCGAAAGCGGAATGGCCACCACTTACGGTGTTGCGGCTACGATCGACCGGATTGACTTCGTTCGACCTATTGCCAGCAACGCTGCCTAGACCGCCTGTGCCCTCTCCCAGGACGCCACACCCCCCAGCGTCAAGCGTTTTTATGCGCCGACGACTTACTCTGTCGCCTCCTCCTTTTTCTCGATACAATTGAACCCGTGGCGTTCCTTAAGTTTTTCTCGCTGACTGAAGTCAGCAATGGCCCCCAAGCGGCGAATTCCTGGCCCCACGGACTGCTCTCGCTTGCCGATGTGGTTCTCCTGCCGGCATTCATCCTATGGTTCGTTTGGCGACTTCAATTCACCACTCACTGGACCTGGCTGATCTTCGTCCTGTGGCTCCCTGCCAGTTTCCTGCTCCATCGCGACACGCCCAAGACGCTCGGCTGGCGCGCTGACAACCTCTGGCCAGCCACCAAACAAACGTTCATTTTTTTTGCCCTGATAGTTCTCGTATTGGCCGCCATCGGGCTGGCGCTTGGTTCCTTTTCGCATCTCCCACCGAACCTGATCTCTTGGCGGCGCCTGGAAACCTACAGCGCGTTCTGCCTATTGCAGCAGGTCGCGCTTAATTCTCTGCTTCAGAATCGAATGCTCTCGCTCATCCGGAAGCCGTTACCAGCCGCCGTGACCACCGGCGCGATTTTTGCCGCGTGCCACTGGCCAAATCCAGTTCTTGTGCCGCTGACGTTTGTGGGAGGTACAGGAATGGCCTGGCTCTTCGGTCGCAACCGCAACATCATCCCGCTGGTGGTCGCGCAGGCGCTGATAGGGTCGCTCACGTTCTGGGCTTTCCCGGTAGCCTGGCACCATCATATGCGCGTTGGCCCAGGATACTTTTCTTACACCGCGCGGAACTGAGTCAGAGGGAAGGCGTCTTTTTTTCCTAGAGATTCAAGTCTCCGTATCGTCCGTCCGCCACTGCCTGCGCCTTCTCGAAGCTTTTTCGTGTCGTCTGGCCCCGCGGGTTCGTCCAGCGGCCGGGAATGGCAACGCCACACCCCGGACAGTGACCATCCTTCAAATGATTCTCCTCCACGTCGTGCCACGACCGGCGAATCAAGAGCTTCTTGCACGAGGGGCAGTATGTATTCCCGCCGTCGCTGTGAATGTTCCCCTCGTAGACATAGTGGAGCCCCGCTTCGAGCGCAATAGCGCGAGCAGCATGGAGTGTCTCGGCGGGCGTTTGAGGCTTATCCCGCAGCTTGAAATCTGGGTGAAACGCCGTGAAATGCAGCGGCACATCCGGTCCAAGGTTCTCAACGATCCAATCGCAAAGCTCTCGCGTTTCGGCAGGCGCATCGTTGAGAGTGGGAATCATGAGATTTGTAATCTCGAACCAGACATTGGTTTCGTTCTTAAGCCACCTCAGTGCATCGAGGACCGGTTGCAGATGCGTGAGCGTGACGCGCCCATAGAAAGTCTCAGTGAATGCCTTTAAGTCCACGTTTGCGGCGTCTATGTTGTCGTAGATGTCGTGGAATGCCTCGCGCGTGATGTAGCCGTTCGTGACCATCACCGTGTTGAGGCCATTCTCTTTTGCTGCACGGCAAATATCGATGACGTATTCGCCCCAAATGGTCGGCTCATTGTAAGTGAAAGCTATCGACGGGCAATGATTGCGGATTGCCAGCAGCACCACATCCTCCGGCGGCACATGCGTGGACCTCACCTGGTCGGAATGCGATTTCGAAATGTCCCAGTTTTGGCAAAAGAAGCAACCCATGTTGCAGCCGGCCGTGCCCATCGAAAAGATTCTTGTCCCCGGGAGGAAGTGGTTAAGCGGCTTTTTCTCTATTGGATCGATTTGCAGAGCGGCAGGCGAGGCATATCCGAGGCTGTAGAGCTTGCCTCCCTCATTTACGCGGATGAAGCAGAAACCCGCTTGTCCGGCCCCGATATGGCAATGCCGCGGGCAGAGATAGCAATGGACTTTGCCGCCTGGCTCTGGTTCCCACCATCGCGCTTCATGCGGCGAATCGGTTTTTTGCAGTACTTTGACATCCAGCATGGTGTGAACCTCGAAGACCCGTCCTTTGCATCCATTGTACCCCTCTCATCAAACAACCGCGCTGTCGACAGTTGAGACTGCGTCAATCTTCCGCGATCTTGCCGGGGCCTTTGCGTTAAGGCGATAGCCTGAGTGAACCGCGATGCTCGTTGCCGGAATGTAGCACACCACCTGCGCCGAGCCTGGCTCGCCGGTGAGTTTTCCAAGTGGCCGAACCGCAACGTCGGTTCGGTCACACCTTGATCCCGTCGATCTCCGTGCACTGGTCGAGCCAGTCGACGATAACCTGCATTGCCATGACGTGGTTCCCCACGTTGCAGTGCGCGGCGGCGGCGTTGTGCTCGCGTTCGGTGAAGATGCGCGCCGTCACCGAGCGCGCGTTCACTAACAACGGCAACTGCTTCCACAGGTGCTCCAACGGCACGTAGTGGTCCTTCTGGCCGGCCAGGATCAGCGCATCCTGAGTGATCTTATCCGAGATGCCTGCGGTCGTGAAGCGGCTGGACTTCCGCAGGAAGTCCTCGGTCGTCGTCGAAGCCATCACGCGGTATCCCTGCCTAAGGATGAAGGTGATGTTCGGGTTGGCGCCGGCCTGCTGATCCAGCGATGCAGCCGCTCGTTTCAACCCGTCGTCAGAACTGCGGACAAGTGCTGTGAGGTCCGCGTTGTGGAACACGGCGTCGAGTGCGTCGTACATGACGTCCCAGCACACCAGCCGGGTGATCCGGGGTTCGAACGCGGCTGCTCGCTGCGCTAGATAGCCGCCCAGTGACATCCCGAGGATCGTGCACGATTCCACGTTGTAGGCGTCGAGCACGGCGGCCACGGGCCGCTCCCACTCATGAGTCATCGGAAGAGAATCGAGCACGAGGCCCTGGCCGGGGCCCTCGAAGAGGAGGACCTCGTGGCCGTTGTCCTGCAACGCCGCAGCGATAGTCGTGATCTGTTCGTAGTACCCGTCGAAACCGCCGTGCATCAAGATCGTGCCCTTGCTCGCCTTCGCCGGGAACCGCTGCACACGCAACGCTGCACCCTGGTAGTCAACACTGCCGATCTCGATACTCGCGTCGGCCCAGCTCTGCCGCCAGGCCTCCTGCATCCGTGATTCATACGCGCGGCGGTCTACGTCCGGCGGCAGAAAGAACTGCGCGGCTTCCGCCAGGTTCTGCACCGCGAAGCTGTCCCCGGCAGCCCCGGCCTGATCCGCCAGGGCCAGCATCTCCCGGTGCCAGTCGTCAACGTTGGCGACCTCGCCCGCTACCTCGTGGAGGGTCTCGATCATCAACGTGCTCGTGCAGTACCGATTAAACTGCAAGTCCAGCTGCGGGTTAGGGTGAAAAGCGATCTGACCCCAGTCCTGTAGCCGACCTGCTAACCCATCGCGCAACCTCATGTGATTCACCTGGAGTGTAAGTTTTAAACGCCATTATCTTGAAGTCATGAGTCGACTTCGCGCCACTCTTCGCGGCTACGTGGCTCCCAGCCTCTCACCAGTGTCAATTGCGTGCCAGGATGCGCCGAATCCTCCCCGCATCGCTCATACGGGTTTGCCCGCCTGGATGCTGATGCGAACCGATGCCGGCTTCTGAGCCGATGCAGAGGACGCAAGCAGGATCAAAACGGCACAATCAAGAAAATAACGAACCAATTATCACCTCGCATGTGCGATAATGGGCGTACCGATTGTAGCGATGTATCTGTGAGGAGTGCTACTCCCCGCCATGCTGGAGAATAGGCTTAGGGCTCTCGCCCGGTCAACTGGGAATGTTAGCGTTCTTCCAGTGGGCCACTACGCTGCCAACATGGCACAGGTTCTCTCCGCGCTTTGGACCTGATGGGCCCCTCAAGACGGGCAACAGACCTTAAAATCGGCCGAAAGGGGCGAAATTACTGTTTTTTGTACAGGTGAAACATTTCGACCCCACGTTGCATCAAAGAAACATATGAGCGAGAAGAAGATAACGGGGCGGGGCAGGCTAGTGCCCACGCTACCTACAGGTGTTCAATACGAGGTGCAGTACGGAATCCACGTGGTTCCTGAGCCCCGGCAGCACGGCAGGGGGCTGCGGCCAACCAAGTGGGAGAAGTGCCAGTTGCGCGCACCGCACGCGAAGCGCATCCCGGACGGAACATACTTCCTCCACACCGATGATGGCAGGGTCCACCAGGTGCGGTCCGTCAACGGCGAGTGGTGCTACCTGACTGTAGCCGCCTGATAAATAAGGCCTTACGAGGCGACCTCGTAGTATGAAATCAGAAGCATTGGTGTGCCCGAGCGTATAAGTGTTCGCCAACCCGTCGGGGAAGAAAGCCCGATTCCTTCACAGACAGCGGACCCAGATGCGTTGCGTGGCGGGCTTGCCCAGATAGACTCGGTGTGGCCCATGGCCTGCCACGGAAAGGGCCATCGTCTCGTCGTACTCCCGCTGATGAATTCTCAGGTGCGCGCCGGGGCGCAGATGGTTGTGCTCGAGGAATTCAAGGAACTTCGAGTCCTTTTCGTACACGCGAAGCACCTCGCAGGAACGTCCCACCTCAGCCTCAGATAACCGGACTGCGCCATATTTGCGGCGCAGCTTCGCCAACCCGCCAATCATGGGCACGCCGTGAGGACAGCGGCTATCGCGCCCATAACGCTTCATGAGGAGATTAACCACCTCGGGCGACATGCCGTGCTCCAGGCGCTCGGCCTCTTCGTGCGCCCGCGACCATTCCAGACCGATTACGTCGACCAGGAGTTTCTCTGCCAGCCGATGACGCAGCACAAGGTGCTGTGCCACTTGCCGTCCCTTCGCCGACATTTCAATGCGGCCATCGCGCAACACGCGAAGATAGCCTCCGCGCGTCATGCGCTTCAGCGCGGCTGTAACGGCGGGCGGCGTAACACCGAGATCTTCTGCCAGGCGCGCACTGATCGGCACCTGCTCTTCCTGGACAATCTCCCAGATCGCCTTCAGGTAATCTTCCTGCGAAACGCTGGTCTTTTCTCGCCGCATCGTGTTCGATTTTCGATTGGATTTCGCCGCGATTTGCGCCGCTACGTCCGCGCCTTTGGCGCCGCGCGCTCCGCTCGTAGGCGTGTCGCCAAGTCGCGTACCCGGGCCTCGATATCATCGCAGATGCAGCGATAGGTTTCCATATCATCGCCGTAGGGATCTTCCACGTCCCAGTCTTCGAAGGCGCGGCCGGCAAATAGCGTATGTCCTGGAAGTCCGGATATGTTGACGATCAGATCGGGCTCGGCGAGTGAGGAATCGGTGAGGAACTTCGAATATTGGCCGTCGATGCGAATGTCGCGCTCAAGCAAGACTTCCCGCGTCGAATTGGCGATCTGGCCAAGCGGTGACACGCCGGCGCTCTGAGCCTCGATCACATCGGCTGCTAGCTTCTTCGCCAGTCCCTCCGCCATCTGGCTGCGGCAGGAATTGCCGTAGCAGACAAATAGCACCTTCATGCGATCGGCCATCGGTCAAGATCCGTTTCACGACATCTTCAGGAAATACTCGTGTACGGTCGTGTCAAAGGTCAGCTCTGGATGAAATGTCGCCGCAAGCACTCGGCCCTGCCGCACAAGAACCGGATGGCCGGCATCCTCTGCCAAAACCTCAACGCCCTTCCCCACTGATTCAATGATCGGCGCGCGGATGAAAACCATTTCGAGCGGTTCCTTCCGGAGTTTCGTCGCGTTCGTGTGGACATCGCTTGCAAGCTGACGGCCGTAGCCATTCCGCAGCACAACGATGTCGAGAAGCTTGAGGGATCGTTGCGTGGGGCCATGCACTTCGCGGGCCAGAAGGATTGTCCCTGCGCAAGTTCCGAAGAATGCGCCTCCATCCGCCGCGAATTGTTTCAGTGCGTCGAAGAGGCCTTCCTCGGTCATCACCTTTAGGTGCGTGGTGCTTTCTCCGCCCGGGAGAATCACACCGGAGACGCCTGCCAGATCGCCCAGACGACGGACGAAGCTGTGATCGACGCCAAGGCGAGCGAGCGCTTTGGCATGAGCTTCGAAGTCACCTTGAATCGCTAGGATGCCGATTTTCATTGCTTGCCCTGAGCGCTAGCTGCATGTTCCGGGCGCTTCCAGACAGGCCCACGCCGCTCATATTCCATTGCGTTTGCGATTTTCCCGGCGACGTCTGCGTTGGCAAAGCGTTCGACAAGATACAGCCCGAGGTCGATACCTGAAGTAACACCGCCTGCCGTGATGATGTCGCCATCATCCACAACCCGCGCATCAATCACCTGCGCCCCCGCCTTGCGGAGGTCGCCGATAGTTGAACGATGCGTGGTGGCATGGCGGCAGCCGATCACTCCAGCAGAAGCTAGGAGCATTGTCCCAGTACAAACGGAGGCGAGAATCGCTCCTTCCTTATGGGAACGGGCAATTGCCTGCGGGATAGCGCTGCGCTGCGCCTCAGCCCACGCGCCCGGGCCAGTGCGATTGGCCCAGCCGCCTCCGGGGACGAGCAGCACATCCGGCCTGCCCTTCGAACCTAAGACTCGATCCGCTTGGAAGCGTAATCCGTGAGAACCCGTAACCTCGAATCGATCATCCAGAACCACAAGGCGGGCGTCGATTTTGACTCCGCCGGTGCCGGCATTGCGCAGGACCTCGAGCGGACCTATAGCGTCGAGTTCGTCGACTCCTTGAAAAACCAGGATTTCAATCAGCATCTGCGACCACCCCTACCAGCCGCGAGTCTGCAACAAGTCGTTTTCCTCAAGCTGGCGAATGTCGAGGCCCTTCATGGCTTCGCCGAGTTCCTCGGAGGCTTCGAGCACGATCTTCGCATCTTTGTAATGCGTAGTGGCCTTGACGATCGCCCGTGCACGCTGCGCTGGATCGCTCGACTTGAAGATGCCTGACCCGACAAATGTCGCCTCAGCGCCAAGTTGCATCACCAGCGCCGCATCCGCTGGAGTAGCAATACCGCCTGCCGAGAAATTCGGCACCGGCAATTTGCCGTGCTTTGCCACCCATTCCACCAACTCGAACGGTGCGCCCAGATTTTTGCCTTCGTGCACGAGCTCTTCTTCTCCGAGCGTGGTGAGGCGTTTCATTTCGCTAACGATGGCGCGCATGTGGCGCACGGCTTCGACAATATTCCCCGAGCCGGCTTCGCCCTTCGTCCGAATCATCGCTGCGCCTTCGGCGATTCGGCGCAAGGCTTCGCCCAGATTGCGCGCGCCGCAGACAAACGGAACCTTGAAGCCGTGCTTCCAAACGTGATGCTCCTCATCGGCCGGGGTGAGCACTTCGCTCTCGTCGATGTAATCGACTTCGAGCGCCTCAAGCACTTGGGCTTCCGCAAAATGCCCAATGCGCACCTTCGCCATCACCGGAATAGACACCGCGTCCATGATTTCGCGGATGATTCGCGGGGCAGCCATACGCGCGACGCCTCCATCCTTGCGGATGTCTGCGGGAACGCGTTCCAGAGCCATCACCGCGCACGCGCCGGCGTCTTCGGCGATTTTGGCCTGTTCGGCCGTGGTGACGTCCATGATGACGCCGCCCTTAAGCATTTCGGCAAGGCCAACCTTGACGCGCCAGAGATTGTTGTTCATTAGATCCATGTTCGTTCTCCCCAACAATGCAGAGTAAGAAGCCGAATCCTACTTTTTCTTTGCGCTCGTCTTTTTTGCACCTGCGGCGAATTTCGCCGGATCGATCTCGACGAATCGTCCGTGGCCACGCGCCAGAACCTGTCCCCGGCCATCGCGAATCTCGCCGAAATGGCGCAGATTGCGGCCCTTTTTGTCCACTTCGTGCGCCTCGACTACCAAATCCTCGCCCACAGGGACAGGTTTCAAGTACTCCACCACCAGCTCCGCAGTCACGGCCCGGACATTGCGAAATCGATTCACCTTGCCCATGGCTTCGTCCAGCAACGTCGCGATGATTCCGCCGTGAATGAAGCCCGGCGCGCCCTGGTATTCCTCGCCAAAGAGAAAAACGCCGCGAATGCATCTCCTCTTTTCATCCTGCTCGAATGTGAGGCGCATTCCGCGCGCGTTTGCGCCGCCGCATCCAAAGCATCCATTCTCCAGGTTAGGTTCGAGAAGCATTTGACTTCCTTAAATCAGGGCTACGCGTGAGTGCAATTCGCCATGCGCTCCGCGCTGCCTCTTGCGAAACTCGGACTTCAACAGATCGGCAAGCGTGTGGACGCCGCGATCGATTCGCTTTTCGTCGACCTCGGAAAAACTGAGCCGCAAGGTGTTCGGCTGCGGGTGCTGCAAATAGAAATGCCTGCCGGGAACAAAAAGCACGCCACGCTCGCGAAGATGGATGAAAAGCTCCGCAGCGTCGAACCCCGCCGGGAGGGTCACCCAGATTGACATGCCTCCTTCCGGGCGCGTCCAACGTGTTTCCTCGGGCATGTGCTTTTCGAGGGCCTCTTCGATGGCCTCCAGGCGACTCCGATAGACTTTCTTCATCTTGGAGAGGTGCCGCGCCAAATAACCGCGACGAACAAATTCGGCAAGCGTTGCCTGGGCAAGTTGATCCGTGTGCAAGTCGGTGGATTGTTTTACCAAACGGAGGCGCTCGATGGCGCTCTCCGCGCCGATGCACCACCCAACACGCAGGCCTGGGAAAGCGATCTTTGAGAAGCTGTCGAGTTGTATCACGTTGCCCGAGCGGTCGAGCGCCTTGAGCGATGGCACATGAGCGCCTCGCACCCGCAAACGAGCATTGATGCTGTCTTCAATGACTGGGACTTGAAAACGCGCGGCCAATTCGAGCAAGTGCCGTTTCTCTTGAACTGGCAGCGTCATGCCCGTTGGATTGTGAAAGTCGGGCGTGGCCAGAATCAGCTTGATGCGGTTTTGCATCAGAACGGTTTCGAGCGCGTCGATGTCGAGTCCGGCATGCCCGGTTCGCGTAGAGTCAGACTCGACGCTGACAGCCAGCGTCCGAATGTGGGCTCCGGCAAAAATCGCAATCGCACCCGGATAAGCCGGATTCTCAAGCGCGACCGAATCGCCCGGACGAAGAAAGGCCTTGCAAATCAGGTCTATCGACTGCTGGCAGCCGTCTGTGATCAGAAGCTGTTCCGCGCTAACGGTCAACCCTTCGCCGCGGAACATGTCAATGAGAACCTGTTTGAGGGGCTCATAGCCGTCGGTCGAGCCGAGCTGCAGGATACGCCGGCCTTCGTTTCGAATTACGGCGTTGCAGCATCGCCTGAAATCTTCCACGGGGAAAAAGTCCTCCGGAGGGCGCGCACTGGTGAACGCGATCGCGCCCGGTGGAACATTGGGCATCAAGCGGCTTAAGCCTTCCTCGCCGCGCTCCTCGGCAAAGAGGGCTTCCCACCGCATCGCACCGCCATTGCCGTCCGACCGCGGGGCTGGCGTGAACTGTTTCGCCGGCGCCCGGCAGATGAATGTGCCGCGTCCTACGTGGCCTTGAATCAAGCCGTCAGCTTCCAGTTCGGCATAGGCGTTGGCAACCGTCGTGCGATGAACGCCGAGTTGCGAGGCAAGTTCGCGGCTTGCAGGAATCCGGTCACCTGCGCGAAGATCGCCCGAATCGACTAAGGCGCGAAGCTGATCGCGCAATTGCACATACAGGGGGATATGGCTCTCGGGCTGCAATTGTAGCGGAAGCATTGGCTCAATCCTTTAGGCCAATATACGAGACTAATTATAGAAGAAAAGAGCCAATTTGTCTTTTAGGTTTTGGCGAACCTGTGGCTCGTGGTGAGCACTAAGTGCGCACACCTCACCGAATCCTGAAGTGTGACAATGAAGAAACGCACGGAATCAACCAGACTTCGCCGCGCATCCCGCGCCTTGGCGGCCTACTGCGTGGCGGAACGTTCGCCAAGACGGCGCATGCGCTCCTGAAGCTTCTTGCGAAGCGGTGCAGGAGCGTTGGGATTGAACGCGACAAGATACCACAGCGGCTGCGTGCGATCGCGGCTGAGGCGCGAGAGTGTGGCCGCATCGCTATTCGGATGCCGCGCCACATTTTCGCGGATAGCCGAGTACGGGTGTCGCGCCAAACGGCCGAGGGTCTTCGCCGAAACCTTTGGATGCTCGCTGATCAAACGAAGCAGGTAGTAATCTTCCTTGGGTGCCTCGCGGGAATACAGGTCGAGGACATCCGGCTTCACTTCCGCGCTCAATACCGTTCCGACCTTCTCGTCCCATCCCGCGTTGATATGGTTGAGCTCCTGCGTGCGCGCATGAATCAATTGTTCGATAACGCGGCTCTCTTGTTCCAGCCTCGGAGCAGGCAACGCGCTGCGCTCGACGGAGTCGAGAACGCGCAAAAGGTGCTGCCGCTCTCCAAAAACAATCTGTGAAGTTCGCACCGACTTCCCCTTCACTGGATTGCGCACCAAGTCAGAACGTCTCATGTGTTATTCCCCCGCTAGTTTTGTAAGTCGCAGAGAAACCACTGGGGGCCCGGCGCCTCCATAAAGCGCCACATTGCTGCCGCCCACTCTACCACTACGACCCCATTATCGATCAAAGAAAGTATCGTGCGGCAGCGTTGCCGAGTAAAGGAGACAGGCGCGGCGCGTTCCTAAGCCTGCAATAGATGGTTCTAGAACCATGGGGTGTAGGACCGGGCATCGCGCATAATTTAGCCCTTGAAAGTTGCGCGAAGCGCAGTCTCGGTGACTCACACACCGGATCTAACCTGGGGTGGAGGCATTACATAAGTATTACAAACGGAGACAGGCAGGACTGATAGTCTGGGTCCACGCAAGAGAGAGAATCACTAAAGAAGCGACAGGAGACTGCGACGGACTATGGCCACGCAAATTGATTTTTTGCAGGGGAAGCAGGCAGTTGCGTACGAAATCAACTGGATCACATCGGCATTCATGATCTTGTTTCACTTGGGAGCCCTTGCAGCAGTTTTCTTCTTTACGTGGAACGCGGTCATTGTTGCGGCAATTTTGTGGTGGGTGACTGGAAGCTTGGGAATCGGGATGTGCTATCACAGGCTCTTGACTCACCGTGGTTACAAGACGCCGAAGTGGCTCGAGTACGTTCTTACAGTCTTTGCAACATTGGCGCTTGAAGGCGGGCCAATCTTCTGGGTTGCGACACACCGCAAGCATCATCAGTATTCGGATCGCGAGGGCGATCCGCACTCGCCACTCGATGGAAAATGGTGGGCGCATGTGGGCTGGATACTGATGGGCAAGTCCTTGCACCACGACACAAAGGCTTTGGCGAAGTACGTTCCTGATCTGACAAAGGACAAATTCCACGTTTGGATCGCGAAATACCATTACGTTCCTTCCGTCATCCTGGGCGTTGCGCTGCTCGCGATTGGGGGAATGCCCTTCCTGATGTGGGGCATGTTTGTCCGCATTGTGTTCGGTCTGCATTCGACCTGGCTAGTCAATTCAGCAACGCATTCGTGGGGCTCACGTCGCTTTGATACACGCGATCTCTCCACGAATAGCTGGTGGGTGGCTCTGTTCACATGGGGCGAGGGCTGGCACAACAATCACCACGCGCATCCGGTTTCCGCGAATCACGGGATGGCTTGGTACGAGATTGACATCAATTGGTACGGGATTTGGGCGCTTCAAAAAATTGGCCTCGCAACGGATGTGCACAGCTACAGAATCCCCTCGAGCAAACCCGTTGTTTGCGCAACCTCAACTAAGGACGTGCGTCCTGCTCAGCAAGCCGATCCTATTTCGCTTTAGGTGCCCGGCACAAAAGCCGCGTTTGAAACGCTGACTACGTCACTCGCGGGTGTTGCGAAGCGACCCCCCTGCAGAACTGAATTTCTTCAAGAAACAAATGGTCCCTCGCGTTACAATCTCAGCAAGCGACCATGCGTATTGCGAGCCGCCAAAAAACGATCGCCTTTTTCGTCGTACTTGGGATTTGCCTGGTCGCCCTGGCTGTAGCGCTCAACATTGGCTGGATTATTCTCAACCGGCGGGAAGCAATTCTCCTTTTCTTCGGAGTGATCTTCTTCGCCGCGATCATCGCGGGCATGATTCTCAACACGAGTTTTCTGGTCCGCGAAATCAAGCGGAACGAACAACACGACAGCTTTATCAACGCGGTCACCCACGAATTGAAGACGCCTATCGCATCGATACGCCTTTATCTGGAAACGCTGCAACGGCGCGAGGTCAGCGAAGCGCAACGACGGAACTTCTACAATCTCATGCTGCTCGATACCGATAGGTTGCTCGGAACCGTCGAGCAAGTTCTGAAAGCTGGCGAAGCCGGATACAAACGGCGCAGCCGCATTCGCACGGAACTCGATTTTGCGAGTCTCGTCCGTGACTGCATCGAGCTGGCCCGCACTCGGCACCGCCTCCCGCCCACTTCCCTCAAGTTCGAGGAAATGACGAATGGCTTTGGGGCAAATGTCCAAGGCGATGTTGAAGATCTGCGCACTGCAGTTTCCAATCTGCTCGATAACGCCATAAAGTACTCCGGCGACCGAGTGGATATATCTGTGCAGGTGTCTGCATCGAGCGACAATCGGGTCACCTTATCCGTGCAAGACCACGGGATGGGAATTGCGGAACCCGAATTAAAGCACATTTTCAAACGCTTCTATCGTGCTCCCAGCCGGTCGCGATCCCAGGTGAAAGGCACGGGGCTGGGCCTGTTCATCGTGCGCGCCATCGCGCGTGCGCATGGCGGCGAGGTCTCTGCTGTCAGCGATGGCGTGGGGCATGGTGCAACGTTCACACTGGAATTGCCAAGGAGCGCGACGTGAGCCGCGTGTTGATTGTCGAGGATGAAGCCCATCTGGCCGATGGCTTGCGGTTCAACCTCGAGGCAGAGGGACATTCCGTGGATGTGCTCGGCGATGGCGAATCAGCTCTCCATCAGATTCTCGTCAAGGATGAGAAATTCGACGCCGTCGTGCTCGATGTAATGCTTCCGGGCAAGGATGGCTTCGCCGTGGTTGCCGAGCTGCGAGAAGCACATAATTATGTCCCCGTGCTCATGCTGACCGCCCGAGGCCGCGCGGAAGATGTACTTCACGGTTTTGCGGCGGGGGCGGACGACTATCTCCCCAAGCCCTTTGAATTGCCGATTTTTCTGGCCCGGCTGCAGGGGCTCCTCCGACGGAGCGAGTGGCTTCACAATGAGGAAGTTCTCCGTGAAGTCAGGAACGACGACGGGACCGTGGGATCGGCTTCAGCGGCCGTCGGCCCGGAGGATGTTTTCACATTCGAGGGACGCACGATCGATTTTGGAGCGCTGGAACTACGGGCGAATGGCACCACGATTCATCTGACTCTTATGGAGGCCAAGCTTCTGCGGCATTTGATTCTCAACAGGGGACGAACTGTTCCGCGCAAATCCATTCTGGTGGATGTCTGGGGCCTGCGCCAAGACACGGACACTCGAGCGATCGACAATTTCATTGTCCGTCTGCGCCGGTATATCGAGAAGAATCCAACCAAGCCGCGCCATCTGTTGACAGTGCGAGGAATCGGATACCGGTTCGTGTTGTGACCTTCTCCCGAGAACGTACCAAACCACTGGCAAGTTTGCGGCTAACCACGGCACGATAGAAGTACGCCAAATCGAGTGGTTCCTGGCGATAAATCAACTGAGGGATTCCAATACGAGTTGCGCGAACGCATGCCTCGCCCCGTGGAATGGGCATTGAGAGAATCGAGAATCAGTGGATAATGTCAGGGGTTTCTAATATGTGCGCGGGGAGGATTGAATGTCATATTCCTTTATTGTTCTCGGAGCAGGCCGCCAAGGGATCGCGGCCGCTTACGATCTTGCGCTTTTCGGCGACGCATCTCGAGTCACACTGGCGGATTCAAACGCCAACTCAGCGAAGGCGGCAGCCGAGCGTGTGAACCGGCTTCTCGGACGGCCTGTTGCGGACGCCATTCAACTCGACGTCACAGATGGCGCTGCGGTCCGGAGCGCGATCAAGGGTCATACGGTTGCGCTCAGCGCGGTTCCCTACTTCTACAACCTCTCTTTGACGCAAACCGCAATCGATTGTGGCGTGTCGTTTTGCGATTTGGGCGGCAACACAGACATCGTACGCCAACAACACGCGCTTGATCCGGAAGCGAAGCGCGCCGGCGTGAGTATCATCCCCGATTGCGGCATGGGGCCCGGGATGGGCAATACGCTCGCCGTTTACGCAATGAACTCGCTCGATTCCACCGAGCACATATACATGTACGATGGCGGCCTTCCTCAAAATCCTCAGCCGCCGTGGAACTATCAGCTTTCGTTCAGCATTGAGGGATTGACCAACGAATACTTCGGCGGGATGACTGTGCTCCGTGATGCGAGGCTGGTCGACCTTCCCTGCTTTACTGAGTTGGAGACCGTGGACATCCCGCCCGTTGGGAAACTCGAGGCCTGCATCATCACGGGCGGCGTTTCGACCGCGCCCTGGACTTTCCTCGGGAAACTGAAATCCTATCAAATTAAGACGCTGCGCTATCCTGGGTCATTCGCGCAACTCAAGGCCTTCTCGGACCTAGGCCTATTCGAACTCGCGCCGATTCGGGTGGATGGAGTGGACGTGATTCCGCGACACGTTTTCCACGCCCTTTTCGAGCCGAAAATCCGAGCCGATGTTGTGAAGGATGTTGCCATCGTTCGTGTTCGTGCCGTTGGCGTAAAGAGCGGACGGCCCGCCGAGTGCGTTGTCGATGTCGTGGACTATTTCGATGAGAAGACGGGTTTCACGGCGATGCAGCGGTGCACGGGCTGGCACCTTTCAATTGTGGCTGCGATGCAAGCCAGAGGCGAAACGCCCAAGGGCTCCGTCCCGCTTGAAATTGCCGTCGAGGGCGACAGCTTTGTGCGCCAAGCCAAGAAGCGCGGCTTCAAGATCACGGTCACCACGAGCAACATAGCGCACTAACGAATAAAGGGATTGTGGGCGCGTTCGAAGCCTATCGAAGTAGTGTCTCCGTGGCCGGGATAGACGACCATATCCTCGGGCAATACGAGTAATTTTTCGCGTATTGAACTCACGATATCGGGAAATGACCCGCCCCACAGATCGGTTCTTCCGATGCTGCCTTGGAACAAGGTGTCGCCGGACAGCAGGCGAGAAACACCCGCTGTACTGGCATCCCGCATCTGGGATGCCTCCCCCGGCGCTGCTGATTCGGATTCGTCCCCGCGGAGTGGCTCAATCAAAAGGCTGATACTTCCGGGGGTGTGTCCGGGTGTGTGCAGGACGCGCGCTGCAAATTCGCCCCAGCGAATCGTGTCGCTTTCTTTCACAAAGTCTTTAATCTGCGTCATCGTCGGGGTTGGAACGCCGAGCCACTCCGCCTGAACGTCAAGGTGGCGGTAGAGATCGAGGTCCGCTTCGTGGATTAGTACGGGCGCACCCGTGGCCCGATGCAGTCCGGCGAGGCCGCCAACATGGTCAATATGTGTGTGCGTGCTGACAATCGCGCGGACGTTGAGCCCATGCCGGCGCAAAACCTCCAGGATCTGTTCGACTTCGTCGCCGGGATCAACGACTACTGCATCGTGTGTGGCAGCGTCGCCAAGAATCGAGCAGTTGCACTGCAAAACCCCGACAGGGATCACTTCGTGGATTAGCCTCTCGTCCATCGCATCCAAGTATAGCAACAATTCCTGGCATGCGATTCCTGGCCTTCCCCACCTCGGCTGGCACGATATGGGCCGTATCTCCCTTCTCGAACCACTTAAGGGAGGCTCCATTCATCTGGAATGGATTCCTTGGTAGGATAGGCACTGCGAACTGAGGCGCTTCGAGAATTTGACGAATTCTGAGGAGCGCACACAGCGCTGGTTATCGAGCAATGGAAACCCCACTCCTCAATGAGCATCGAGCGGCAGGGGCGCGCCTCGGAGAATTCTCCGAGTGCGTGCTGCCGGAGGGATTTTCCGGCTTCGAAAACGAATACCGGGCGGCTCGGGAAGCAGTTGCGTTGCTCGATACAAACTGGCATGCGGTGATGCATCTGACCGGCCCCGACCGCGTGCGATATCTCAACGCCATCGTTTCGAATAACGTCCAGTCGCTGGCGGAAGGACGCGGCACTCTTGCGCTGCTTCTGAACCCCCAGGGGCACATTCTGGCTGAGCTTGAAATCTATACTCTGCCGGACAAACTCTTGGTCCTGTCGCACGCCTCGGTTCGCACGCGTACGGCTAGCACTCTGGACAAATACATAGTTATGGACAATGTGCAGCTCGACGATTGGACGGACCAGTTCGGCACTGTGGCAATCGAAGGCCCTCGCGCCGCGGCAATCATCCGGCAGGCCTCCGGCGTGCCTTTGGAAGATCTTCCCCAAATGGCTGTCAAGGAAGTAGCCATCGAACGCATACCATGTCAGCTTCTTCGCCGAACGCACTTCGGGGACACTGGAGCGGAGCTCGTAATCCGGCGGGACCGACTCGCCTGGCTTTGGCAGAAGCTCCTCGCGGTGATGAAGGCGCACGGCGGCGAGCCGGTCGGGATGCTCGCCTTGAACTCGCTCCGCTTGGAAGCGGGCGCGCCATGGTTCCCTCTCGATTTCAATGACTCAGTGATTCCCCATGAAGCCGCCATTCAAGATACGCACGTCAGTTTTTCCAAGGGCTGCTACACGGGACAAGAAATTGTCGAACGCGTTCGGTCGCGGGGACATGCGAATCGAAAGCGTGTCCGTCTGCGATTTTCGATGTCGCAGCCACCCTTGCCAGGAACAAAACTGCACGCAGAAGGAAAAGAAGTCGGCTATGTGACGAGCGCCGCCTTTTCCCCTCGGGCAAACGTTGCAATCGGGATGGGCTATGTGCGCATAGAGCAAAGTGCGCCTGGCAGTACCTTCAAGTTCGACGGCGGGATGGCAGCCGTTGAGTAATCCGCTAAATTAGCCTGTATTTCACGCTAAATTAACCCGCCGTTAATATTGAACTCCCTGTGAGTGGCCGTATGATCGGCTCGACGCTACGATTCACGCGCTTTGGGGGCAAGACAAACTCCGCGGAGGCCTCGACTTAATCGGGGAGAAACAAAATCAGCCTTTCTATCTTTCGTTCAGTCCTTCGTTGAGAGTTGCTTTCTAAAGGTCGCAGGTCACTTCCGACGGCTGCTCACTGTTGGTGCGGTTGAAAGATCGTTGGGAGAGCTCCCAAGAAGGATTACTTCATAAGGCCGCAATCAAAGGGGACGTGTGTACCTGGGCCCGTTTTGGAGGGCGAAAAGGAAATTTCGGATGAACTTCAAATCAACGGTGTCCGTCACACGGACAGGTGTTCGGGACGACAGAGGCACAAATGAATGCTCGCCGACTTAAAGTCATCGTATCGCTGCACGCCAAAACCAGTCATTATCACCAATTCGAAGCACTTGCCGCTCAGGACTCCTCGCGCAGTCACGGATTCGAGGTCGAAATAATCTATGCCGACGGCGATGCGCTCATTCAGTCGCAACAATTGCTCAACCGAATCCAGTTACCACCCGTTTGCCGCCCCAACGTCATCATGCTCGACCCGTTCGGCAGCGGAATGGTGCGCGTCGCGCAAGAAGCGGTGGCAGCCGGCATCGGCTGGGTTGTCCTGAATCGCGAAGTGGATTATATGGCGGAGCTTCGCCGAAACACTCAGCTCCCGATTTTCTCCGTCACGAACAATCATCTTGAAACGGGGCGCATCCAGGCCCGGCAATTGAACGCGCTCCTCCCCGCTGGGGGTATGGCTTTATATCTACTGGGCACGAAGGGCAGTCCGGCATATCTGCTGCGTACGCAAGGCATGCAGGAAATCAAACAGCCGAACATTCGCCTCATAATGCTAAACGGGAGCTGGAACGAGGAACCTGCGTTTATTGCGGTGAGCAAGTGGCTGCAACTTCCCACTTCTCGCGATAGCGGCGTGAGCGTTGTCGTCGCTCAAAACGATTTCATGGCCATGGGGGCGCGGAAGGCCTTCGATCAGATCGGCCGCCGCGAATGGTCGACCATCAAGGTTTTGGGTTGTGATGGCTTGAAAGATTACGGCCTCACTTGGACTCGCCAAGGACTGTTGAATGCAACCGTGGTTTGCCCGCCGCTTTCCGCGCGGGCCATGGATATTCTAGCCGGAGAAGTGAACCAGGGTTTACGCGCCCCCGCCCTGACGCTCACTGAGCCGATTTCGCTTCCTCCGGTTGGCGAGTTGGCCGCCGCTGCTTCCTAGCCATGCAGCTAGACTCTCAGCCCTTCAGGATATTCAAGGATTTCAGGAAGCTGCCACGTTCGGAGTCTATTTTCTTCTGGAGTTGGAAGATGGCGTAGAGTAGCGCCTCGGGACGCGGGGGGCAGCCGGGAACGTACACATCCACTGGGATAACCTGGTTGACCCCTTGAACCACGGCGTAATTATTGAAAACTCCCCCGGAAGTCGCGCAAGCGCCCATTGAAATCACCCACTTGGGGTCGGGCATCTGATCGTAGAGTTGCTTGACCACAGGGGCCATTTTTTGCGAGACGCGACCAGCGACAATCATCAGATCCGACTGGCGAGGCGAACCGCGAAATACCTCTGCGCCGAAGCGCGCGATGTCGTAGCGGGAAGCGGCCATCGACATCATCTCGATCGCGCAGCAAGCAAGGCCAAACGACATCGGCCAGATTGAACTGCGCCGCGCCCAGTTCACCACCTTGTCCAGCGAGGCAAAGAGAAATCCCTCGTCCTTCAGGAAGTTCTCATCCCGTCCGGGCGGTTCAAGCGTTACGCCTTTCGAAAGTTCAATCGCCATGTTTTTGGGTGACTCCCCTTGCATTTATTCTGCCCGTTTGCAGCACCGATTGCAACGCGCTTTGGCATCCCGCGCGATATCACCGGCGCAACCATTCACGACGAATCCCTACTTCTTTGTCGCGGCGAGTTCGAAATCAATGAACTGTGTGAGAGCGGCAGCATCGGAGCCAACGATAAGGCGGCCGTTTATGAAAACAGTGGGGGTACTGTTGACGCCCAGGGCCGCACCATCGGCCATGTTGTCCTCCACGGCCTTCTTCGCGTCAGGGGACGCCATGCAGACTTTGAAGGCGCCAGTATCGAGACCTGCTTGGGATGCAAAGTCGACAAGCTTTTGCCAGACGTTTTCAGTCGAGATTAAGTCCTGCCCATCATAAAGATCATCATTGATTTTCCAGAACGTGGCCGGCGACTGCATGAATGCACATCGCGCTCCAATGGCGGCTGTCTCGGCCCACGGATGCTTCGCGAGAGGAAAATCCTTAAAAACAATCCGAAGCTGCGGGTAGTGCGTTTCGATCGCCTTGAGGCTTCCGTGAAGCTCACGGCAATCGGGACACTCGAAGTCAGCAAATTCGACCATTGTCACAGAAGGATGCTCGGGGCCTTTTGAAGGATTCCCTTCGATATGAAGCTTTGCGCGGCTTGCTGCAAATGGATCGACGGAAATATCGAACAGTTCTCCACGGATAAACATCTTCCCGTCCTTGCTTAGATAGAAAGATCCCGTTTGCGTTTGGTCATGCAACGTGAGCTCAATGGGGAGCGTGTAAAAATCCGGCGAGGGAGAAGGGCCGAGCGGACCCAGTTTGACTTTGAACTCGGGTCCCCAAGTGTAAAGGTTGCGAATGAACGCTTCGGAGGATTTCAAGAGCCGCGCCTGCTCGGGCGTAACGGATGGTTGCGCCAGCGCAGGCTCCGTCTGCGCGAAACATGAGACCGCACCCAAGAGAATGCCAATAGCGCCGAAGCAAGTAAGCCTGCGAACCATTGTGGCCACCTCTCCTGAACCTAACTCGAAATCGCGATTCAACCTTGAACGCGCTCGGTCCAAATCGATTGTAATAGGTCACATGAAGACATTAAAACAGATTTCGTGGCTGTTTGTTCGTATCGAATGCATCAAACGGAAAGCTTTTGGGCTAGCGGAAAGCGGCGGCCAACACTAAATGCCTTCGACGTGACCTTCAGGCCCGGTGGCGCTTGCTTGCGCTTGTACTCGTTCTGGTCCACTCGCCGGACGACGGAGCGAACCAGCTCGAGCGAGAAACCGAACTGATCCGCGATCGCGTCTGGCGTCAAAAGGTCCTCCACGTATGCCTTCAGGATGCGATCCAGGACATCATACGGAGGGAGTGTATCCTGATCTGTCTGATTGGGACGAAGCTCGGCAGATGGCGCCTTTGCAAGCGTTTCTGGGGGGATCACTTTCCTTTCGCGATTCGCAAACTTGGCAAGCTCGTACACCATCGTTTTGGGGACGTCGGAAATCACGGCCAGCCCTCCGGCCATGTCGCCATAGAGAGTGCAGTAGCCTACTGCCACTTCCGATTTGTTGCCCGTGCTGAGGACGAGCGAACCCAATTTGTTCGAGAGGGCCATCAGCAGATTGCCCCGGATGCGCGCCTGAAGATTCTCCTCGGTTACGTCTTCGGGCGACCCGGCAAACGTCGCGGCCAATGTCTGGCGATAACAATCGAATGTGTTGCCAATCGGAAGAACGAGAAACTCGATTCCAAGATTCTTGGCGACTTGGCGCGCGTCCCGCAGACTACCTTCCGACGAGTATGGGCCAGGCATGCCCACGCCTAAAACGTTCGCCGGGCCAAGAGCTTGCGAGGCAATCGTGGCTACCAATGCAGAGTCGATGCCGCCGCTCAAACCCACGACGGCTTTGCGAAAGCCGCATTTGCGAACGTAGTCGCGAGTGCCGAGAACAAGGGCGCGATGGACAGCCTCAATCTCCGTGGCAGGTTGCTTGCGAACATCTCCCACGCCAGTCGCCGTGTCCACCACCACCAGATCTTCTTCAAAGGCTTTTGCCAGGGCGGCGATGCGACCATCGGGCATGAATGCAATGCTTGAACCGTCGAAGATCAGGCTATCGTTCCCGCCCACCTGGTTCACATAGACGACTGGGCGCCGGTGCTCCAGCGCAATCGCCCGGAGCATGTCGTGGCGCAACTCACGCTTGTCGAGCGTGTATGGCGAGGAAGAGAGATTCAAAAGCACGGTACTTCCCTTCTCCATAAGCTCCGCGACGGGATCTTTCTTGTAGAGCCGCTGGGGCCAGAAGTTCCGGTCGTTCCAGCAATCTTCGCAAATCGTAATTCCTAGAGTTTCTTGAGAAAGCGGGAAAACGTGCTGCGTGTGAGCGGGCTGAAAATAGCGCGTCTCGTCGAAAACGTCGTAAGTCGGCAGCAACATCTTCCGCTGCTCGAAGAGGATCCTTCCTTTTGCGATCAGCGCGGCGGAATTGGCAACGGGTTTGCCCGTGTCGTCCATCGCTTTGCCGACATACCCAACGACGGACGTCAGAGGAATGACGGCAGCCAGTCGCTCAAGCTCCGTTTGATTCCGCTCCGCGAACGAAGGCCGCTCGACCAGATCCTGAGGCGGATAGCCGCAGAGGCACAGCTCCGAAAAGACGGCTAGCTCCGCGCCGCGAGATTTGGCCTCGCGCGCCAGATCGACGATGCGAGCTGAGTTGCCTTCAAAATCGCCAATGGTTGGATTGAATTGGGCCAGCGCGATTTTCATCCGAGGGGTCCAGCGTACGGGAAAATGGTGAGCTGTGGCAAGTGAGTGGCGATTGGTACCTCGCGATTCATTTCGCCCCGCCGCAGGCAGAGCTTAGCAGTTTGTCGAAAACGCTCGAAGTTGGAAGGGCGGGGTTCTAACCCCACCGTAAGCCCTCTGACTTCTTCGCGGGTTTCAGCTCCTGAAGCCTCGAAGTCAGTTTCTTCAACAAGCTCGTAGAAAGCGCCGCCCCCGGGAGCCTTGCGCGGCCCATTCCGATCTGCCCCCATTGTCGGGCCTGAGCCGCGCCCTTCCTGGCTACGCGCTAAACGAACTGCCGCAGCCGCAGGTGCTCTTGACGTTCGGGTTGTTGAACTTGAAACCCGAGCCTTCGATGGTTTCGATGTAATCGATCGAAACGCCGTCCAAGTACATTTCGCTCATCTGGTCCACGAGCACCTTCAATCCGTCAAACTCGTAAACGTTGTCGCTCGCTTCGTTCACCTGGTTCTCAAAGGCCATGTGATAGCTGAAGCCCGAACAGCCACCGCCGACTACCGCGACGCGCAGACCTGCTGGCAAAGGATTCTGCTGCGAGAGAATCTCCTTCACTTTCGTGACTGCCACGGGTGTGAGTTGAACCATTCTTTGACCCTCCGGGATTTGCGCACCTTGATGCCCCCCGATTAGGGGGAACTGTGCACTCTAATCAGTTATTATAGCAGAATAGGATTTGAGGTGCTTTCGATCAATGGCATGAGTTCCCGAATAGGGGAAAAGAAGGCAATTTCGACAGAGCGGCAGAACACGATGGGATTGTTCCAAGCGATTGAACCCGAGGAAGCGCCGCTGGCGGGAAGTCCCCTGGCGGAACGCATGCGGCCCCTGACGATTGATGATTTCGTCGGCCAGGAGGAACTTCTCGGTCTCGGCAAGCCACTGCGGACGCAAATCGAACGCGACGACTTGAGTTCGATGCTCTTCTGGGGGCCGCCGGGATGCGGGAAAACAACGCTCGCGCGCATCATTGCGAAGCGAACGCGGTCGGAATTCATTCCCTTTAGCGCAGTCCTTTCCGGTATCAAGGAAATCAAGGAAGTGATGGCGAAGGCGGAAAGCGTCCGGAGATACGGACGGCGTACCATCGTGTTCGTGGATGAAGTGCACAGATTCAATCGCGCGCAACAGGATGCGTTTCTCCCGCATGTCGAGGCCGGGAATATCCTCCTGATCGGAGCTACGACCGAAAACCCGTCGTTTGAAGTGATTGCGCCGCTACTTTCACGGATGAAGGTTTATGTGCTTCGGGCGCTCGCACAGGACCAGATTGCCGGCCTGCTGCAAAAGGCCCTCCGGGACCCGAACCATGGTTTGGGCAAGGAGCAAGTCGAGGTGAGCGGCGAGATTCTCGACCGCATCGCGATGCTGGCAAATGGCGACGCTCGCGTCGCATACAACACCCTCGAAGCACTCGTGATGGGCACGGCTCCCGACGAGACCGGGCGTCGCGTCGTCTCGCAAGCGGCGCTCGAAGACGTCCTCCAGAAGAAACTCCTGCCTTACGACAAGTCCGGTGAGGAGCACTTCAACCTCATCTCGGCGTTGCACAAATCCATTCGGAATTCCGATCCCGACGGTGCGCTGTACTGGCTTGCTCGTATGCTTGAATCGGGCGAAGATCCGCTCTATCTGGCTCGTCGAATGGTCCGAGCGGCGAGCGAGGATATCGGATTGGCGGAGCCTGGAGCACTAGCCGTTACGATAGCCGCCAAAGAAGCTTTCGATTTCATTGGCCCGCCCGAGGGGTATCTTGCGCTCGCGCAAGCAGCGGTCTATTTATCACTCGCGCCGAAATCCAATTCCGTGTATACGGCCTACGGCGCCGTCCAGCAGGATTTGCAGAACACAATTGCAGAACCCGTGCCTCTTCATTTGCGGAATGCCGTGACGGGCCTGATGAGCAACCTCGGTTACGGCAAGGGATATCAGTACGCGCACAAGTCAGACGAAAAAGTGACCGACATGACTTGCCTGCCGGAAAGCCTTCTCGGGCGCAGGTACTACCACCCGACCGATCAAGGGTTCGAGGCAAGGATCAGGCAGCGCCTGGAAGAAATCCGCCGAATTCAAAAGAAGCCTAGCGAGGAAAAGACAAAGTGAGCCAAACAAAAGTTCCGAATTGTTATGGACGAAATAGACGTGGAAGTATTCATCGCTCTAATGGCCGGGCAGCGTTCCCTGCCTTGGTTGCTCTCCTTGGGGCCGCAATCGTGCTGCTATCTGTGTCCGCGCGCGCCCAGGATAAACCGACGTTCGTAATCCAGGAAGATTGTCAGGCCTTTGCTATTTCGCAGGACAACCGGATTGTGTACGCCGTCCCGAAAATCAAGCGCGTCAAGAAAGTCGTGATCGAGCGTGATGAGATTTGGACCTCCGCTCTGAACGGGAAGCAAAAACAAATCGTCGAGGTGGATAAGTTCATGCCGGTTCCGCCTCCCTCCACTTACGTTGTCAATTCCCTCGCATGGTCCCCGGACGGCCGCCGCATCGTTGCAAACATGACGGTGATTAAAGCGCCGCCGGCATTTTCGGAAGACGATTCGGCGCCGCCGCCCTCGCCGGAAGGAACAAAATCGATCGCGCTCCTGGACGACGACGGCCACGAGGTCAAGGTCGAGGGATCGAAAACGCGATTCATCGAGAATGCCACCCACGGCACATGGCTGGCAGATGGAGTCTCCCTCGTTTACCTGACTGGCGCAGGACCCTACAACATTGTGCGGGTTAACCCCGCCAGCGGCAATCAGAGCACGCTTTTTGAAGGACATTTGTTCGACGATGTCTTATGGGACGCAAAGAACAATCGAGCCTTCGCCGTTGGAAAGAACCTAAGCTTGTCGAGCCGTCTCGCCCTGGTTGAACTCGACTTATTGCACGAGTCAGTGCGGGAGATCGCGCGCCTGGACGCTTACCAGGGCAAAATGAGCTTGTCGCCTTCTGGAAAGTGGATTGGATATTTCATGGATGGAGACACCATCGAAGTCCGCAGTCTCGATAACCCGCTCAAACCCCTTCAAGCATCCGCGGGCTTTGGCCGTTTCCAGTGGAGCCGTGACGAGAAACGCGTTCTCCTGAAGCGAGGCTCGGACGACAGGTCCAACGACCTCGTATGGGTGGGTCTCACCGACGAGACATTTACGCCCATCCTGCACGATCTCCAATTCACCGATTTTCAGATTACGCCGGATGGAGAGTCGATAGCAGTCACGGACCCTGGCAAGCGCATTCTCAAGGTATTTCCGTTGCAGCAGTAACCCTGTAAATCGATCGCGCTCAGTCCACGGGCAGGCGGAAACGCTTGATGTGCTCTTTCAATATGCAGGAGTCCATCACGGCGACCAGGCCTGCCTTTCGGGCGTTTTCACAAGCCTCGTGATGGATCACGCCTTCCTGCATCCAGATGGCGCGCGCGCCCACCTGGATCGCCGCCTCCACAATATGAGGCACGAATTCCGCGCGGCGGAAGATGTTCACGATGTCCACAGGTTCGCGGATTTCTGCCAGTGTCGCATAGCATTTTTCGCCCAAAACCTCAGACTCATGCGGGTTGATCGGAATGATCTTGTAACCGGCGGACTTCAAATATTGCGAGACGCCATAGCTTGGCCGGTGATGCTTGTTGGACAGTCCGACCACAGCGATCGTGCGACTCGTTTTCAGGATTTCTGTTACGGGATCTCCTGCGGATTGCGGTACACCATGACGTGCATCTACGTTGGTACATTCGGAAGGGGTATTCACTTTTAGCCTCTCGTGAGCGTTTCGTTTTAGCGCGCGCCTGCCTTGCCCAAGTCGGCGAGCGCGCCCAAGAATTTATCGTTTTCGGCCTGCGTGCCCACCGAAACGCGAATGGCATTCGGGAAACCCATCCAGCGCATCGGCCGCACGATCACGCCGTGCCTCATCAATTCCCCGCTCAACCGCGCAGTATCATACTCCATTTCCACCAAAATGAAATTCGCAAACGAAGGCACATAGCGTAAGCCAAGCTGTTTCAAACCTTCGCTCAATTGCACGAGACCTGCCCTATTCATTTCAATTGATCGTCGCACGTGCTCGGAATCTTCCAGCGCGGCAAGCGCTGCCGCCTGGGCGACGTCGGAAGTATTGAACGGCAGGCGGATCTTGTTCATCTCCGCGATCAATCCAGCCGGACCGACGCCACAGCCAATGCGCATCCCCGCAAGCCCGTAAATCTTCGAAAAAGTCCGCAGAACGAGGAGATTCGGTACGCGCTTCGCCAGTTCGAGCGACCGCGAATAGTCCGCGCGTCTCACGTATTCGTAATATGCCTCATCCAGAACGATGAGGATGTTTTCCGCAATGCGCCCCAGAAACCGCTCAAATTCGTCGGCGGTGAAGATCGTCCCCGTAGGATTATTCGGATTTGCTAGAAAGATTATTTTCGCGTCCGCGGGCATGTAATGCGCGATGGCATCGAGGTCGAATGTGTAGTCCCGCAGCGGAATCTGAACCAGCCTCGCACCAGTAGCGCGAACAGAAATGTAATACATCGGAAACGAGCCCTGAGCTGATACGCCGGCATCTCCAGGTTGCAACATCGTGCGCGCCGCAAGATCGATGAGTTCGGTTGAACCTCCTCCCAAAATAATGCATTCAGCCGGGACGCCAAGGCGTTCCGCCAGCGAATCTCGCAGATAATAGCCGCTGCCATCCGGGTAGCGATTCGTGCCTTCGAGCGCCTTCTTCGCGGCCTCGATTGCAAGGGGCGACGGCCCGAGAGGGTTTTCATTCGACGCGAGCTTGATGGCCCGCATCTTGATCTCTCGTTCGACTTCTTCGATTGGCTTTCCGGGAACGTATGGGGCAATTTCGCGGATATGTTGCGGGACGAAGTCCTGGATGTTTGTCATGACGTTTGCACCTCAACTGGATTCGTCGTGTGGACGTGACCGGGGAGAATTATGGACCGCACCTCTGCGGCGTGACCCTTTCGGGCGCGCTTGCGACGCAGCCTTCACGGAACCCTCGGCCGGAACAACGGCGCGCTTAAGCGATGCAACTTCCGCCACGGTAAGCGGACGGTTGTGCCCTGGGGCAAGCGAATCCAGCTCAAGGTTGGCGACGCGAACGCGTTTCATCTTCTCGACTGGATGCCCCGACTGTATCAACTTCTTGCGAAGGGCGTCATGTCGCGCTTCCGAGAGCGTCACCTCGTACCAGGGCGTATCCTTACCTCGCAGACGCATGATTCTTGCGCCCGTTGCGCGTCCTAACTCCTCTATTTCGGCGAATGTCAGCAGCGATTTCAGCTTCATTTGGTACGTTTGCGGCAGCTTGTGCGATCGAAGGATGACATTCGCCAATTCGCCGTCGTTCGTCAGGAACACCAGCCCCGACGCATGATATTCCAGGCGACCCACTGGAAACACGCGCTCGGAAACGCCGTGGAGGAAATCGCGAAGCGAGCGTCGGCCTTCGGGGTCGTTCATCGTGGAGACGACAGCCGGTGGCTTGTGAAGGAGCAGATAAACCGGCTTGCTTCCAGCGCGAAGAAGCTTCCCGGCAACCTTGATGTGATCGCGCGTTTCGTCCGCTTTCGAGCCAAGCTCCGTGACTTGGCGGCCGTTAACCGTCACAAGCCCGGAGGTAATCAGCTCTTCCGCGTGACGCCGCGAAGCGATCCCTGCCCGCGCAATGATTTTTTGCAGCCGTTCTTCCATTCGACAACTTAATTGTACACCGTCTCGCGTGTAGCATGCTGAGACGCGTGCCGAATAGCGCCGCCGAAGAAGTGCCGTAGTTTTTCTGCCTAACGAGAGCGTGGATCGGTTTCAGATCACCTTCGTTAGTTGTCCTCAGTGCAAGCCCTTTCCCGATCTATATCTATATCATGTCGGTCTATAATGTTGCGTGTGATGATGCTGTCCGCCGATTCTTGCGCAGAACCAAAGCAAAAGCCGAAGGCGAAGTTATATGAGCCGAGTATTCGCAAGTTTGATTGTGATTTTATTTGTAACCTTAGTCGGGTCGGCCCAGACTCCTGCTCAACCTCAAGCACCTACTCAGATCCAAAGCCTTTCAACATGCAATCTGACCCCCTCCCAATCTCTGGCGATTCGAGGGATCAAACTTGGCATGAGCGCTGAACAGATCAATTCTGTTTTCCCAAGTCCTGGCCAAAGGGAAACGGTGTTTCAGAACACAACCGGGCGCTATCCGAAATATGGCGCTGTTGAATCCGTTATTTCCCCACGAGATTACCCGTCGATAGCCAATGACAAGTTTGCAGACGTTGCCAGAGTTGCAGTAACACTATTTAATGGGCGCTTGACAGAATTTAGCGTCGACTATGCGGGCCCGCCGGACGGACCTTGGTGGTCTGATGTGGATTGTTTTTTCGCCAAGCTGTCGGGACCATTTGGTCTGCCACCTGCAAAGAATTGGTTGGGCAGGCGGTTCTCCAAAACGCTGAATTGCAACGGATTGGAGATAGAAGCCAGACTTAGTAACGGGAACAGAGGATTGATCTTGTTGCGCAGCAACACGGACATAGATGCGATGAAGGAACGGGTGGCGGCAGAGGAAGAGAAGAAACGGAGCGAACTCAAACCTTAGATGTGACTCCAGTATCGGGAACGAATGCCTTGGCGTGTCGCCGTACGTTCGGACACATAACACCGTGGTCTGAAGCTGCTCCCCACAACAAATGGAAAATAATCTAGTAGAAGGCTAGGAAGAAGCGGCGCGGGACTTGTCCGCCGAATCATCTGCCGCTTGCGGCGTTCCCTCAACGGCAGGCGAGGTATGAGGAACAGCGGCCTCCGCTTGTGACCTTTCTTCCACGGTGGGCTGGGCAGCCGAAACATCGGGGGCGGATGGATCGTTCGAAACGGCTGGCTCGGCTGCCGTATTCGACGGCGCAGACTCAGCAGACTTCGTGCCACTCTCCTGCTCGGCCGGCGGTTCACTCTGCGGCCCATTCTCAGGTTCAGTGGGCGCGATGCCGGCATCGTCGCCAAGCGCGGCTTGCGCGAGCGCTTCGAACTCTTTCAAGCTGGGTAGCTCATCGAGCTCGGACAAGCCGAAGCACATCAGGAACTGCTTCGACGTGCGATACAGAATCGGTCGCCCGATGACGGGCTTGCGGCCGGCCGTGCTGATAAGACGCTTTTCGAGCAGCGTCTTGATCACGCCTCCGCAATTGACGCCGCGAATCTCATTGATTTCCGGCAGCGTGACGGGTTGCTTGTAGGCGATCACGGCCAGCGTTTCGAGCGCAGGCATCGTCAAACGGAGCGGAGGCTGAAGGCTCTTGATGAATTTCCGGACCACATCGTGGTGATGCGGCTTCGTATAGAATTTCCAGCCCCCCGCAACCTTGCGGACTTCGATGCCTCGTTCGTCGGTCTGGTAGGAAGCCGCAAGCAAGTCGAGAGCCGCGCGCGCCTCCGTCTTCTCAACGCCGAGCGCGTGCGCGATCTGCTCGAGCGTCGCGGGCTCGTCCGCGGCGTAAATGATGGCTTCCAGCGAAGCCTGAATTTCCTGTGGCGTCATCGTTAGAGATATTGCTCCTCAATTTTCGACATGGCATCGGGCCCGGCGAATACGGCGTCGAACATCTTGTGCTTCCGAAGGCGAATGTCGCCAAACAATTCCGATTGCACCAGCAGCACGGCCTGCATGCGAACCATCTCCAGTACCGCGAGCAGCGCGACGATCATGGCGTTTCGCGTCTCGCAAGCCTCGAAGAATTCGACCAGCGAAACGGGCTCTTCCGCGGCCACCAGACGCTGTTGCAAGCGGCCCATCATCTGGGCGATGCTCACCGCGTCGTGGTGCAACTCGAATTTCGAAACTCCCTTGCGGCGTTCGAGAATCTGATGGAACGTGCGCACTAGGTCCACAAGCGAAACGACAAGCTCGCCCTCGACTTCCTCGCCCGCATAGAGCGACCGGTCAGGATGCGACCATACGTTCATCTCGATTTGCTGCTTTTGGTAAAGGAGTTGCGCTGCGTTCTTGTATTTTTCGTGCTCAAGCAAGCGGTGGACCAGTTCCCCGCGCGGGTCTTCTTGCTCCTCGGGACTGGCCAGCGGGTCCACCGGAAGCAGCATCTTTGACTTGATGTGGATCAGCGTCGCAGCCATGTAGATGAAATCCGCGGACATGTCGATGTCAAGTTTCTCGAGCTGGTGCAGGTAGTCCAGGTATTGCTCGGTGATTCTTGCGATGGGAATGTTGTGGATGTCCATCTCTTGCTTGCGAATCAAGTCGAGCAGGAGATCGAGCGGACCTTCGTACGCCGGCAAATTGATGCGGTATGGCGCCGCCATATCTAGCTTTCTTTGGGCGCAGCGGATACGGCCGTACTCGACTCGTGCGGCTTGCGCGCCTCGTTCCACTTGAAGATGGCGTTGCGGACGCGCTTCATCGTGCGCTCCGCAGCCTTCTTCGCCTTCTTTGAGCCCGCGTCGAGGATATCCCAAACCTGCTCCGGATGCGCCTCAAATTCTCTGCGTTTCGCTTGGACCGGCTCAATCCACTTCACCAGCGCGTCGGCCATCAGCCCCTTGCAATCGACGCACCCGATAGCCGCCGTGCGGCACTCGCGGTCGATGCGCGCCACCGTGTCCGGCGAGGAAAACAACTTCTGCCATGCGAAGACCGGACAAACCTCCGGGCGGCCGGGATCGGTGCGCCGCTGTCGTTGCGGGTCGGTCATCATGTTGCGCACTTTCGCGCGCATCTTGTTGGGCGGATCGGAAAGCCAAATTGCATTGGCGTAGCTCTTGGCCATACGTCGACCGTCCGTGCCCGGCAGCCGTGGCGTTTCGGTAAGCAAATGTCCTGGCTCGTGCAAAATTTCCTTCGCCACAAAAAAGTCCCCGAACTTGCCAACACTGCTCAAGTAGTTAGTAACACCTACTTCCACTGCTCGCGCCCGAATGCCAGTCCGAATCTTCTGCCGTTTATCGTAGGTTATGGGCGGGTCGAGGCATGATCGCAATTCGTCTGAGCTGCGGCTGGTGGCATCAATTATTTCGCGGAGTGATTTTCTGTGCTCTGGCTCCCATATTTTGTCTTTGACCAAAAATGCAAACTGAGCGTTGAAACGGCGGACAACTTCGCGAGTGAGTTCAACGTGGGGAACCTGATCTTCACCGACAGGCACGAAATCGGCGTCGTAGATCACGATGTCGGCAGATTGCAGAAGCGGATAGCCAAGAAAGCCGTAAGTCCCTAGGTCGCGGTCCTTGAGATTCTCGATCTGCTCCTTATACGTTGGAACTCGCTCGAGCCACGGAAGCGGCGTGATCATCGACAGCAGCACGTGCAACTCGGCGTGCTCCAAAACGCTCGATTGGATAAAAAGCGTCGATTTCGCCGGGTCCAGCCCGACCGAAAGCCAGTCGATCGTCACCTGCAGCGTGTTCTCGGCGATGGACGACGTGTCCTCGTAATGCGTCGTCAGCGCGTGCCAATCGGCGACGAAGAAATAGCAGTCGTACTCTTCCTGCAGCTTCAGCCAATTCGATAGCGCGCCGAAATAATGCCCGAGATGAAGACGGCCCGTTGGCCGCATGCCGCTCAGAACTCGTTTCCGTTTTGTCACGTTCGGGATTGTCTCCTAGAAAATGTGTTTTGAATCAAGGATTCGGCGGCGCGACCACAAAATCGTCCCCCGTGCGCGCGAGCAACAATTCGCGGCGATGCTTCAACATTTGAAGCTGGTTCGCCACCTGCACGAATTCCTGCTTCTGTTCGGCAGTCAACTCTGCGACAGAATGGCTGAGTTCGTCGAACCGCGCCTGCAAGCGTGGAATTTCGCGGTCGATCAAAGTGGGGCCGATGTAAAGCGTCTTGGCCTTGCCGCGCATATAAAGCAATCGATTGTTTTCGGTCCAAACGGGCATGATGCCCATGTCGCCCAGTTCGACGCGCGTCCCGCCGGGACCGTAATCTTTCTTGACGGCCGCGAACCGGACAATCAGAGAGTCGCGTGTCTCGCCGGCCTTGTCCGGCATAAGCCCTTGCACGAAGGAACTCGACTGGTTCGACAGGAAGTTCCCAAGCGAATAAAAAATGACCGTGGACCGCTGGTCCTCAGTCACGTAGGTTTCTATAGGCTCAAGCACGTGCGGATGATGACCTATCACGGCGCTAGCGCCGGCTTCGAGCATTTTGTGCGCCGTTTCGACGTCCTCGGGGCGAGGCGTTTCCGAGTACTCCAACCCCCAGTGAATCGAAATCACAAGAAGGTCGCATTGCGCGCGCGCATACTTGATCGCTTCCAGCACGCCTACTTCGTCCTTTCCGGGAGCTCCTAGCGATTCGCTCGGATAGGGGAAGAACGCTACGTGCGGCAGCCCATCCTTTTCCGGGTTGTGCCCGCCGTTGAGCCAGCGCGTCATGCCGAGCCAGCCGACCTTGATGCCGTTCTTATCGAGAATTGTAGGCTGCCACGAGGCTTCAGCAGTCGCTCCCGCACCAACGAAGAGAAGGTCTTGCTCGTGTAAATGGTCAAGCGTCTCATCAAAACCGGCGAAGCCCTGATCGAAAACGTGATTGTTTGCGAAGGAGACGATTTTGACCCCGCTCGACTTCAGGGCCAGCAGTAAATCGATGGGCGCGTCGAATTGAAACGGCTTCGATCCGCGTGTATGAATGGGCGCAACGGGCGTTTCCAGATTCACGAAGCCAAAATCGGCTTGACGAAACACATCCGCTACACCCGCGAAAAGAGCGTCCCACCCGTTGTGATTTCCCGGCGGCTCGGTCTGCCTCTGAGCGGCAGCGGCTTGGACAACCGGCTGATGAGGAATCACGTCACCGCCAACCACGAACGTGACGCGGCTAATCTCCTGCGGATAGGAAGCCTTGCTGTGGCTCTTGCCCGCGGCGGTGGATTGCTTCCAACCGACAGCAGACAAGGATGCAAAGAGAACCAAGAGCGATAGCACGCTCGCCGCAAGAACTCTCCTGAGCAGAGATTTGTGGTCAACGATCATGTTTCTTCCCGTCGCCGCTCGCTATAGACGGCCATTCCCTTCCACAACCCTATAAACACAATATACCAGACCGCATGCCCATCGCTTAGCCTTCTGGGGTTCGCGTCAACGAATGCGCACCGCTGTGCCGAACGCAACGTGAGAGTCGCCGTTCTGATGGGAGGCCGACTCCTAGTTTCACCGTTCGGAAGGCATGATGATCGTCGCGCCGCAGGTCGCGCACACGGCGCGATTTTCAACTTGCGACAAGTTAACCATTGATAGATGATCTCCCGTTCTACTATTCAGGTGAAACCATGCGAAGCGGCCTTAAGTGTTTTTTTCTTGTCTTCCTTGCGCTGCTAATTCTTACCAGTCTTTCTCAAGCTACGGATTCCCCGCCAAATGGCGCGATCGCTCTTTACCAACAGCTTCGGAATCCTGCCGTTGGTAAAGAAGCCTTCAGCGTCCACGACTTGGTGCTCACGCGGGATGCCGCAGTCTTCACCCTGCATTCGGGAACGGTGTGCCTGGTGTCGCCTGTCAACGGGGTGGTTACGGGCGCAGTGTTTAACGGGACGGGTAGTATTTCACTGGAGACGGACTCGGAAATGGAGCGCGCCCAGATCAAGCTACTCACGAAGGAGCCAGCCTTGCATGAGGATTTCGATAAGTTGGTCCTGCGCTTTTCCGATCTCACTGCCGACGAGATTCGCAAATCATCCGTCGTGACTCCCGGCAATCCTGCGGACTGCAAGTCGGGCTTGCTCGACGACGTCAGTAAGAAGCTGCGTTCTCCTGTCCGCTATAACCTCGCCGCCCGTCTGCTCCGGGATGTCTTGGCCGGGGAAACGAATGGCGTCTTCTACGCATTTATTTACGGAGAGAAATACAGTAACCGGATGCTCTTCGTCATAGACCCGCACGGCGTGCCGGAACTGTTAATGCCATCAAATCAATCGTCTGTTCCTTCCATTGACATTGCGCCGGAGGAAGTCGCGCTCTTCACCTACGACGAAAAACATTTCGGCGTGTGGTACGCACGCCATCTCAAGCCTGAGTATGCAGCAGGCTTAGCCACCGGAACCCAGCAGAACGCATTTGTCCACGCCATGAATCACACTATCGACGTCTCGATTGAAAGAAATGGCGCGCTCAGCGGAACCGCGGCCACCACGATCCAGTCCAATGTTTCGCGGTTACAGGTAGTGCCATTCGACCTGTACGAGGAGTTGCGCGTGGAGAGCGTGACAGACGCTTCAGGCCAACCGCTGAGTTTTATCCAGGAAGACAAGCACGATGACCCCCAGTACTCGGTCCTCCTAGCAAAACCCTTGCATCAGGGAGAGTCCGCTACTCTGATCACGAAGTACTCCGGCAAAGACGCGGTGTTGAAGGTTGCCGATGGCGCGTATTTTCCGGTCGCCCGCGACAACTGGTATCCGAACACGCACATGGGCGACTATGCGAACTACGATCTTACGCTGCGCGTCCCCAAGGAACTCGTCACAATTGCCACGGGAAAATTCTTGAGCGAAAGCGTGCAAGGCGACAAAAGCGTCACCAAGTGGAAGAGCGAAGTCCCCCTAGCCGTGGCTGGGTTCAACCTGGGATGGTTCAAAGAGAAGTCGGCTAAACTCCAGGGAGCGGATCTCGAGATAGCAGCTTATTCCAACGAGCAATCCGGCAGGAGCGTCTTGGTGCCTGTTGCTGGTCTGCAACATGTGTTGGAGGAAGGAATGGCCGCAGCCGCCATCTATACCAATGTCTTCGGGCCGGTCCCCTACAGTCGTTTCGCCCTCACGCAACAACCTGCAACGGATTTCGGCCAAGCCTGGCCGGGACTCGTATTCCTCCCCATAACGTCGTTCGTGGCGACGCAATTGCCGGTCAGTAGCAGGACAATGGGCCGCGAGCTCCTTTGGATAGTGGCTCATGAAGTCGCTCATCAATGGTGGGGGCACACGGTCGGTTGGAGTTCCTATCGCGACCAGTGGATGAGCGAGGGCTTCGCGGAATTCTCGGCCTCTCTCTACGTCCAGACGGCGCTGGGAGAGGACGACTACTTCCAATTCTGGAAAGCCCAGCATCGCCAGTTGACTGAACGTGACGCCGAGGGTTTTCGTTCCCTTGATGTCGGGCCCTTAATGATGGGAACCAGGTTGAGGTCGGCCAAGGCGGGCTTCGGAACCTACGATGATCTGATCTATCCAAAGGGCGCCTATGTGCTCCACATGCTGCGTATGATGATGTGGACGCCGCAGGAAAAAGATGCCCAATTCAGCGCTACAATGCACGATTTTCTGGAAACCTATCGAAACAAGCCTGCCAGCACAGAAGATTTCCAGCACATCGTGGAAAAGCACATGAGCCCAGTAATGAACCTGACCCACAACGGAAAGATGGATTGGTTCTTCGACGAGTGGGTTCGCGGAACTCAGCTCCCTCAATACGATTTTCGGTATTCGTTGGATAGAGACAAAGACGGTGCCGTGCTGTTGTGGATCAGGATTCAGCAGTCGAACGTGTCTGACGATTTCCAGATGCTCGTACCTGTCTACATTGAAACCTCGAACGGGCAATACGCGAAGCTGGGTGCGGTCGCTGTAAAGGGCAACAACTCACGTGAAGGAAAGCTGCGGCTCGGCAAGCTCGACGCCATGCCCAAGCGTGCCCTGATTAATTATCAATACGATGTTCTGTGTGCTGAGTAATTGTTCGGGCCCAGGAGCGCGACGGGATGCCTCTCTCCACGAAGACTTTGCAGGGGCATCCAGTTCACTGGCAATAAGGATTTGCCGGGCCCAACGAAGGAACTGCCATCCTGATGGTCGCTTGTGGGGTCGCATTATCGAAAACTCACGACCCGACAAATTGTTCCCTTTTTGTTCGCCTTGTGGTAAAGTCACGGTCCATGAGCCCAACACAGAAGACCTACGACTTTGCCAGCCAACTGCAGTCAAGCAAGGAATTCTTCGATCGCTCAACCCGGGTCCTCGACGAGGCCGACTCCGAATTCCGTCCGAAGGAAGGCATGATGACCGTCGCACAGCAGGTCGCGCACGTGGCGCACACTCTCGACTGGTTCATCGAAGGCGTCATCGGAGACAAAGGTTTTGACCTGGATTTCGAGAAGCACGCCAAGGCTCTCGCGGGCGCGACCTCCCTTGCCGCCGCTCGCAAAATGGTCGATAAGGCTTACGCGAAGGCGATCAAATTCATTCGCTCGCGCAGCCCCAAGGATCTTGCCCGACCACTGTCGCCCGGCCCGGTGATGGGCGGTCAGCCCATTAGCGACATCGTGTGGGCCATGGTCGAGCACACCGCGCATCACCGCGGCGCGCTGACCGTGTACTCGCGCATGCTCGGAAAAGTTCCAGTGATGCCGTACGGCGGCTGAGTCAGTCTCCGCCACCATAGCAAGCCCATGCAGCGATACATGTCCGCGCGTTCGGTGGACGATTAGGCACTCTTGCCGCGCTCGAAAACTCCCGCTCGCCTTCCTCTTGCTAGACTGGATGGTGCATGTTGGGAGGCTCTATGCCGAACACGTCACCCTTCAAGATTCTTTACAAGATACTCACCTGGACGAGCCTTGCGGGACTCATCTTCATCCTCGCACTCGTCCTGATGAAAGCGCCGCCTCCTGACATTCCCAACGATCCCAAGGCCGCCGCTCGCGTTGAGGAAAAGTTCGCAGCCGCTGACCAAGCAAAAGCCTCTGGACAGCCGGCACAGGTGCAACTCGATCGAACAGAGCTGAATTCCTACGTGCAGCAGAGCCTTGAACTCGCGGGGCAAGCCCCTCCCGCTGCGCCACAAGCCACCACTCCCGCTTCACCGAATTCGAATGCTGCGCCTTCGAACAATCCCCTCGCAGGGATTGGCGGCGAACAACCGACGCTCGAACAGGTTCAGTCTTCGGTGAAAGACGTGAAAGTGGACATGGATGGCGATCTGGTGAAGGCATATGTCATCTTCGATTTCCACGGGAAGGACTTGTCGCTCGAACTCGACGGGCACCTGCGCGCGGAGAATGGATACCTGAAATTCGATCCTGTCGCAGGCAAGCTCGGTGACATGCCGCTGCCGCAATCCGCTCTGAACGAGGCAGTGGAGAAAATGATGGCGTCACCGCAAAATCGCGAGAAGCTTCGCCTGCCGGATGACATCAGCGACCTTCAAATCCAAAACGGGCAGGCTGTAGTCACCTATAAGTGACCTCGGAATGCCGCGACTCTCGCTGTTAACAGCTTTTAAAAAACGCCTATTCTAAGCTTCAGGGGCTAAAGAGTCTGTGTGAGAACTCGGGTTGACGCGTCCCTTATACTGCGTGAGAGAGGAGACGCGATGGCGAAATTTTTCGATTACAACCCGGACCAAGGCTACTTGCTGCCGCCGAG